>ERZ1643249.571-NODE-571-length-41543-cov-8.703649_pt1 | contig 41543 bp, 71 predicted proteins | sample MGYA00579263_ERZ1643249 | MGnify/ENA primary metagenome ERZ1643249 (study PRJEB29033, sample SAMEA4952264) | chicken gut metagenome | biome: Broiler Chicken; feature: Gastrointestinal Tract; material: Caecum | place: Ireland | collected 2018 | study: Broiler...
TACGATTAATAGCCGAAAAGGCAGCGTCCTCAACGCTATGAAGAGTTTGTTTAACAACATGATTAACGATTCTATGAATCTGCTGAATCGCTCCAAATCCAAATTTCAAAATGGAGGAAGAAATCTTATTCAGGCCTTCATTAGTGGAGTAAACTCTAAGAAATCAAGTGCTAAAAGTGCTGTCCGAAGTGTTATTTCCAGTGCTTCTTCAGCAGCAAGTGCTAACTCTGGTGGATTTTACAGTGCTGGACGTAATATGATTCAGGGATTAATTAACGGCATTTACTCTCGACGCAGCGGGGCAATTGCAGCGGCGGCATCGGTTGCATCGTCAGCATTAAAAGCGGCTAAAAACCGTTTGCAGATACATTCGCCGTCTCGTGCCTTTTATGAAGTGGGTCAGTATGTAGATCAAGGTTTTATTAATGGTTTACGTTCCATGACATCTCAGGTTCGAGAGAGTGCATCCAGTATTGGAGAAGCTGCTATTTATGGCGCACAACTTTCTATGAATTCACTTCCAGGAATTTTGTCATCGGATATTAATGTGTCACCAAGAATTACACCAGTTGTTGATTTGACCAATGTTCGATCAAGTTCCTTAACCATGAAACGAATGTTTGGTTCACAGACGCTCCATGCAAATGCTGATATACAAGCAGCTTCCATCGCATCAAGGTTGCTAAATAACCAAACGGGAAGCAGTCCTGACTTCTCGTCGATAATCAAACGTATGCAATCTTTGGAGGATACTCTAACAGAATACGTTACTGCTATTCGTTCAGAACCGCTCGTAATTGAAAATAATATTAATATGAACGGACGTACTGTAGCTAAATCAATAGCACCTTATATGCCGGATGAAATTGAGCGAGTAAATAAAACAAATTTAAGAAAGGGTGGCAAAAGGTAATGGCCATTGAAAATCAGATTGCGAAATTAGGTTTAACGGAAACCAGTATGGAAGTAGATGGCGTATTTTTGGAAGAAGCCATTCCTGGACTCCGTATAATATCTGTTTCTGGAAGAGGGAGTATGGAGAACGACATTGATGAGCTCGATATTCCCTCTCGTCCCGGAACGATTTATAGATATAAGAAATTGCAGCCACGCACAATCACAGTCACTTTTAACCTGACCTGTGGTTTGCGAGATACTTATAACAAATCGGTCGATAAAATATTTAACTTGCTTCGAGGAGAAAATATGAAGATCGCCTTTGCTGATTTGTACGATCGATACTACATCGGCAATGTGAAAAACATAGAAATAGGCGAAGCGGCAAAGATGACAACACCACCGTGCTATGCATCATCAGGAACGATCAGTATTTATTGTTCTGATCCATACGCATATGCGAAGAAAAAGAAGACAGCTACCAACAATCGGGGTAGAACTGTTGTACTTCAGAACGATGGAAATTGTTCTACGGTGGCAGATGTGTCGATCAATATGCTTTCTGATAATGGATATGTGGGTCTGACCCTCGGCGATCGGTTTTATCAGATTGGGAAACCGGAGGAAGTAGACGGTAATCGTTACGAAAAGACAGAAAAGCTGTTTGACGATCATCTTTACGAAGATAAAGGTTGGCTCGTTAATCAAGGTGTGACTCCTCCGGTTACACCAGTTCGAGATCAAAATGGAACTATTAAGTATGTAAAGGAATACGAAAACGAGGGATATGCAACCACAGCAGATTATAAAACCGGTTCTAGTTGGCATGGGGCTTCGTTAACAAAGATTGTTCCAAAAGGATCTGATAATAAATATGCTGTGAATTGGCGTAGTGATTTTCGTTATGACTTTAACACCGATGGTTCGGCCAATAAAGGCATTGAAGTCGGCCACAATTCTGTTACATGGTCTGATGCTAACGGAAATATTATTTGTTCAGTAGTCTTTGAAGACAACAACCCGTCGTCAGAATCTTCCGATATGTATATTTATGTCGAAGAGAATCGCGTTATGGCTATGAAAAATGCCGGAAAGAAGTTTTACGATACACAGCGTGGCGGAAGTGCTGTCCGAGTGGAAAAAATTGGAAACAAGATTTCTGTTGGCTTTTCAGCGAAAGGTATCAGTAAGTCATATACTCTTCAGCATCCAGAAAGAGAATTGCGGAAAATTACATGGTACGGAGCTGCATATCAAACCAGAACCGGTATCCGTAACAATTTAATTCGAGCAGCAAACGTGTATAAACACAATGTGGAGCATTACGACGATATTCCTAATTATTTTGGTAATGGCGATGTCGTAGTGATCGATGGTACAACCGGTGAAGTAAGAATCAATGACATATTCGATATGGATGTTACTGATATCGGAAGTCAGCCATTAGTATTAGAACCGGGACAGCATAGTTTAGGTATCGCTATATCAAGCTTTGCTACTATGCCGGACGTAACTGTAACATATCAAGAGAGGTGGCTATAAATGCAGTGGTATATTATTAGTAGAGACATGCATGTATTGTGTGTTTCTTCCAATGATTTGGAAAACTCATTACCAATCGACGATAGTAGTGATAATAACGGTCAAGTTATCAGTATCACAAACAATTCTGCAATCGGTACTTACGATTTCGTAACTGATCCTCGACATCCTGATTCCCAATACATTACCGAGGGAAATTATGTAGCTTTTCGGGACAAGTACGGAAAAGATCGTCTGTATACCATCATGAGTGTAGATGGAGATGAGGACTGGTCTGTTCATTGTGAGGATATTGGACTTGACCTGATTAACGAATATGCAATTCCTTGGGATTATCCGGCGAGATCAATCTCTGAAACATTAAAACAAGCACTTAACGATACCGGATGGGTGATTGGCATTAATGAAGTATCGAGTTACAAGCGAGCTACGAAGTTTACCGGAGAAAACGATACCTGGTTGACTCGAATCGGTGATGTCTGCAATCAGTTTGACGCAGAATGTGATTTTACAATCAAAATGAAAGGTACTCAGGTAACTGAACGAAAGATTAATATTTATAAAACATTGGGCGAGGACAAAACTCAACAACGTTTTATAGATAATATCAATCTTATATCATTATCGAGATCCGGATCTATTGAAGATTTGGTGACTTGTTTGATGGTGTACGGTAAAGAGGATGAAAACGGTAATCGTACCACGATCACGAATATTTCCTATGACGACGGACGATATTATTCACCAAAAGGACATTTTCGTTTATATGATCGCGAAGCTCGTAGAAAATGGTCTCGTTACCGAGCATATAATTATGATAGTCAGGGCGAGTTTGAAGGATACATTAACGGCTTCTTTGAGTACGAGACTGATGATCCGAATGAATTGTTGAATCGTGCGTTGACTTATTTGAAAGAGCATAACGACGTTAAAGTAGAATACGAGGCGTCTCTTTATGATCTTCAGGCTGATATTGGTGATACAGTCCAAATAGCCGATAACCGATTTACTGAAAAAGTATATCTGTCAGCGAGGGTTCAGGAAGTTCGGAATCACTATTCCGTAGATGGGCAAGACACAGGAAAATTGGCAAATTATAAAATTCTAACGTCAAAACCGACTTCTCAAGTTCAGCAAATCATGGAGGAATTAAAGAATACTGTTATCGGTATTAAATCTACAGATATTACATACCAAGTAAGCAATTCAGGAACCACACCACCAACTGGAACCTGGGTTCCTACGATTCAACAGACAGAACCGGGTGAGTACTTATGGACCAGAACGATAACCACGTATTCGAACGACTCTTTTACGATCGGGTATTCCGTATCCAAAAATGGAGAAACTGGTCCTCAGGGTACACCGGGTTTGGATGGATTACAAGGTCCTCAGGGACCTCAAGGACCACAAGGTGCGACAGGCCCACAAGGGCCAACAGGAGCAGCCGGAAAAGACGGCCAAACATTATATGCAACCTCTGGAACAGCAGCAGGAACCGCAGCGAAGGTGGCTACTTTATCAAGTGGAAGTATTACATTAAAGGCTGGTGTAAGCGTATCCGTTCGATTTACCAATGCTAACACAGCAGCGAGTCCGACTTTGAATGTCAACGGTACCGGTGCAAAAGCTATCTACACGCAGGGCGTTCGGTATGCCTACTGGCGAGCCAACTCTACAGTATTATTTACCTATGACGGCTCTTATTGGCGGGTGGCATCGGAACCAGTATATGCTAATACAGTAACCGTAGGAAACTCCGCAGCAAGAAATATTTACATCGACTCCAACTCGGTGGATATTCGATCAGGAAGTGCAATGTTAGCGTCGTTTGAAGACGAAGCGGTCAGATTTAGGAATGGTGCTTCATTATCGGTTCATCCAAATGGAATGTCTATGAACCTCCCAACCTCCTCAGGTCGTGCCCTTCAGGTTTCGATCACAAACGATGAAGATACGAGCGATAAAAAAACAGCGGTGCAGCTTAGCGGAGATGAAATTTGGGTTGCAAGACAAACTTGGGATAAAACCGCATATGGACCAGAAGAGATGTTCTATCGATCCGATATGACTTGCGGCTCGAAAGTGCTGCAACCGGGAGGTCAAAGTAGCGCTTTATTATATACCATATCGCAGATCAAATCCATCATGCATACAAAGTACAATTACAACGATGGATATTACTGTTTTGCTATGAATGGTGACGCAAATGCCAATGCGGCACATGTCGACGGGACATCTTGGGATAGTCATGGTAATTTATATGTGGTGTTCGATCGAAATGTCAGCGGTAGTATTCGAGTGAATTTCTTAATTATTGCAATGAGAGAAACCGATAATCGATTGGTGGATTTTCCAACTTAATTAAAGGAGATATACTATGATATTTCATAACAATACAATTACTTGTTTCGTCACGGAGGATAAGATAACTCCTGAAGCAGAACCGTTCGTATACTACAATTCCTCCAAACATTTAAAATTCAAGTTCGCGAATGATTGGAGAGGTTATCGAACCGTTGCATCTTTCTTTGTAAAAGAGAAAGAATATGCGATGCTGATTCAAAATGGAAGATGTCAAATACCTAAAGAAGCGTTAGAATCCGGGTATTTTCGACTTTCTATAATTGGACTTTATCGAGATGGAACAAGAAAAGAAACAAAAAAGATATTAGCAATAAAGGAGGGATAACATGACAGCAGAGGAACTACTTGCCGCAATGGCTGAGCCGCTTCCAGAAGATGATGGATACTGTATTATCGATCCGGAGACCAGAGTAATCACAATCCCTCCGGAGTATCAGCTTCTCGGTGTAGAATCGGATGAAAAAGCAGAACGGATTTATTTTAAATGCCCGAAAATTGTTGGGGATGATATCGATTTGTCGAAACTGGCTCTTCGGGTGAATTTCCGAAATGCGGGGCAGGTGGTGGATCAGTATCTGGTGGACGATGTTGCTGTAGATGGTGAGAATATTACCTTTTCGTGGCTGTTATCCAGAAGAGTCACGCAGTATGAGGGAGATGTAAATTTCATTGTATGCGCTGTGAGAGTACACGATGATGCTACTATAACAAATGAGTGGAATACCACTATAGCTACAGCAACAGTATTAGAGGGCTTAGAGGTAGATTATTTGCCAGAAGAGGAAGAACAAGCGAGGGATCTTCTTAAAGAGCTTATATTGGAAGCAACAAAACAGATTGAAGATAAAGCAGAAAAGACACTTGAAACAATTCCAAGTGATTATACAACAGTGGCACAAAATGCATTAAGTGCCAAAAACGAAGTTGAAGATATTCGAGTGGGGGCTGATGGAACAACTTACGAAAGCGCAGGTGAAGCTGTAAGAAGTCAAAGTGGATTTATGTCTGAACAGGTTACAAGCATAATTCTCATAACATCCGATTTTGGACCACAAATACAAAGTTTTGGGGATATCCCGATAAACAAAGGTGCTCTATTATGGAGAGCTAAATACGAAACATTTACAGACGTGGATGAAGATACAAAACGAATAATAAACAAATATAGTTATTTATGGTTTATGCCAAAACTGACGTTAATGGTAAGCGAATCTCGGTCTATCATGAATGCCATAACAATAAAGGATGCAGCATTCACGAATGTTGTGCCGATTATTGCTTTTATAGATCCTACTAACATATTATTGTTTGAATATGTCAAAGATTCAGGTAATAATTATTTAAAATATCGCACATCTGTTTCTTTTGAATCAGATAAACAGTTAAAACACCAAGGTATGTATGCCGATGCAAAAATAGTTGGGGATTCTATTCAAGGTATTCAGGATTCTATTCAAGGTATTCAGGATTCTATTCAAGGTATTCAGGATAATACTGTCCTTAGAACAAATGCCGCGATTCAAGAGGTCTGCGGTCAAAATCTTATTGATATGAATAACCTTATACATGGATATTTTGCTTTTACAATGAATCCTAGTGAACCATCGTGGAGGGATACCAGTGATGATTCACCCTATTATGCAACACAACTAATACCTTTGCGTGACAAAATTACATTTTATGTGAGTAAGTATATAGGATTTGTAGGCGGACTGGCTACCGCCACAATATATGATAAGAATTTTAATATTGTTAGAGGAATTCCTAATATCTCAGACCAAGAAGAAATAGACGCCACGAGTAATAGTATGATAACTTATATTCCCAAAGAAAATGAGGCCTATATTCGTTTTTACATGTATAATCCCTCACATGCATCATACATCCAGAAAGTATTTGCGACATATGAAAACATTGATGCGCTTCCTGAGGATACCCATTACACGCCTTATAAACCGATTACAGATAGAATTGAAAATCTTGAATCATTGGTTGGAAGTCACGAAACACCAGTTGATTTACCATTAATTGGTGATACATCACCAGTATACTATACAGTATCGGAAGATGCAAATGACAATGTTTTCGGAGTCTCTTTGTTTATGGATGCGTATATAAATGCACAGTATAGTACGTTGTTTGGAGAAGATGGACGCAACGTCGGTTTTCATAAAGAAATGAAAAAACGATATATTATCCCACAGGTTCCTGCAGACGAATTCGAATCAAATAAAAAAGAAACAGAAGAAACATTGCCAGTATATACCGTTGGATTTAATGAAATAACACCGATAGTACAAAAATACAGAGGAGTAAAGATAAATAAATCAATTTATCCTAAAATATTGATTATTGGTGATAGTGTTGGTGATGGGTATGGAGCTACTGCAAACAGAGTAATAACTGATGGACCTTCAAGTTATGATACATGGGTTGATTATTTTTTCCGTATCAATGGACAAACTTGTAAAACTTTAAATATCGGTACAATAAATAGTAGTAAGTATGGTTCTGTGAAAAGTTATAAATTATCAGGCGAAACAATAAGAGCAGGATCGATTTCAAAAGGCGGATGGTCATTGGAAGATTTAAATTTGGAATATTTTGAGCAAATAAGCAATAAAAATCCATTCTATAATCCATCTACCCAGAAGTTTTCATTAAAATATGCGGTAGATCATTTTAAGACATTATCAGATGATGGCGATACCCGTTTGATTGTTGGCGATACCGCAGGTGATATGGTTACTGATGTAAATGCGTTTGATTTTTGTACACCGACACATGTGATAATTTCGTTAACTCATAATAGTGGTTTGGAAGAATACAGTGAAAATATTGCGGAAATTATTAGCACTATTCATTCGGAATATCCTAGCATGAAAATTATACTAATGGTCATGGACGAGTCTGCTACATTTTTTATTGATGATTATAAAAATTATGCAAAGGACAGTGTATATACTCCAGGAAGTTTACACACTAAAAATATATCAATTTACCAATATATTAAAGAAAACATTGAAAATGAAAGCAATAATGTTTTCTTATTGAGTGCAAATTTAACTCAACCGACAGCCGAAGGATTCCCAACAAAAGCATTACCCTATGCTTATAATTTAACTTCCGATGAAAAAATGCATGTAAAAACAAATGAAGTAGGCGGGCCAAGTTATCATCCAAATAATCTGACCCATGCATCATTTGGATATCAAATTTATTCAATTGTTCAGTGGACTATGAGTTAAAAGGAGGTAATCGCTATGGCAAACTTTAATAATTTCAACGGATACACAAATCCGTATGCAAACGATCCTAGATTTACGGGCCGAAACAATGTTGCAAATGAATATCCTGGTTTTAATAACTTTATGCGACCAGCGATGGAATTGCCGGGACGAATCGTTCACCAGGTGGAAGAAATCACACCGCAGGAAGTGCCAATGGACGGATCAGTGGGCTTATTTCCGCAGAATGATTATTCCTGTATTTATGCAAAACAGTGGACGAAAGACGGAAATATTCAGACGGTTCGTTATGTTCCAGAACAGACATCGGTGCAAACTGATCGGAAAACGCCATTAGAAGAGCATTTAGATCGGATTGAAGAAAAACTGGAGGCCCTGGACAAAAAACTGAATCGTCAGAAGAATTATCAGAAACGTCCGTATCCTAAGAAAAAAGAAGGTGAACAAAATGTGTAAAATGGTATTCATCTCCATGCCAATGAACGGAAGATCAGAGCATGACATTACAACTGAACGGTTGAAAATCGAAGAGCACCTAAATGAAGTTCTAAAAGAGCCGTTTATCATTATGGATAGCTTTCTTAGAGAAGAGCCTGATGATTCCGTAGTATATCCGGGACCTTGGTACTTAGGTGCATCGATTCTTATGATGGGATACGCTGACCTTATCTATTTCGCAAAAGGTTGGGACCAGGCAAGAGGATGTAAACTGGAACACGACGTAGCAATGCAATATGGCATTCCATATATGGAGGAATAGGAGGAAGTAATTATGAGTAAAATTATGAATCTCGCTACACAGATGATCCAAAATAACCCGCAGATTAATCAGTCACCATTTGCTCAAGCCGGTATTAATGCCATTTTAAACAATGACTCCAAAACCGGGGAACAATTGGCCAATAACATTCTTCAATCTTTGGGTATGACGAAAGAGCAGGCCTTAGAGATTGCGAAACGTCAAAATCTTTTTGGCATTCACTAAATACGATACACAACAAGATTATAAAAGTAGTTTGAATACGCGCGGTCAAACATCGAAATAGTCTTGTTTGTATAAATATTATTTTTTAAGGAGGAACTCATATGTTTAATTCAAATGGACTTAGCGCAGCTGATGTGGCAGCTGTAACAGGAATGAACGGAAATAACTCCTGGGGGAAATGACTGGTGGGCAGTTATCATCATCCTTGCTCTTTTCGGTGGATTTGGAAACCGTGGAGGAATCTTTGGGGGCGGTTATGGTGGATCAAGCTGTGGATGCTGTACTCCAGCGACTTGCTCCGATCTGCAGGCAGGTTTCAACAACCAGGCTGTTACAACAAAACTGAACGGACTGGAAAACGGCCTGTGCTCCCTTGGTTATGATCAGCTTGCTCAGATGAACGGAATTAATACCAATATTATGCAGGGTAACTTCACCCTTCAGCAGGCACTAAACAACAATGCCATCGCTCAGATGCAGGACACTAATGCGGTATCCCGTCAGCTCGCAGATTGCTGCTGTGAAAACAGAGAAGCGATCATGAATGTTCGTTTCCAGAATGCTCAGGATACCTGTGCGATCACAAACGCAATTGCTAATCAGACAAACCAGATCATGCAGAACGATAACGCGAACTACAGAGCACTTCACGACGAACTGGTAGCATACCAGATGCAGCAGAAGGACGAAACAATTGCTGATCTGAGAACTCAGGTTCAGGCATTTAACCTGGCTGTATCTCAGAGAAATCAGAATGATTACCTGATCGACAAGCTGCAGCCTTGCCCGACACCTGCTTATGTGGTTCCGAACCCGAATTGCTGCTACAATTATGGCAACTTTGGATTCAACAATGGATCTTGCTGCAATTCTGGTTGCTGCTAAATGATATTTCGATAGTTATGGGGAGTTTTAAACAGGCTCCCCTCTATCATATTTTAGGAGGTATAATATGATTGTTTTATCAAATTCAGATACGTTAACATTGGCTCCTGGAGATTCTGTTACCTTCGATTTAACAGTACTTCATACAGGTTGCGCAGAATGCCATCGTCAGGGATCACCTGCAATCAAATTAAAAAACCGTGGGGTATATGAATTAATGTTCCATGGAAATATCGGAGCAACTGCGGTCGGTACAGCATCCTTACGTATGCAGGCTGGAGGGGAAGATCTTCCGGACACAACGATGATTGCGACAGTAGACACTGTGGGAGCATTGTATAATGTTAGTGCAGCTACGTTGTTAAAGAACTGTTGTGGGGACTATGACCGAATTACTGTTACGAATATCGGAACGACATCGGTTGTAATTTCACCAAATAGTTCCTTTATCGCAAAACGTGTGGCATAAAGGAGGTGTCGTAATGAAACAGAAAGAGTTAGAAGACATGAAGAAAGACGGTGCTTACGAGGAAATTGGTGAAATTAAGAAGGATTTGATCAAAATCTTCGCTTCCGAGCTTCATTCAAAGGGTGTCAACGATTTGGACGCTAAAGAATGTGGAGAAGTCGCCGATATGATCAAAGACTTAGCCGAGGCTGAAAAAGCTTGTATGGAAGCATGCTATTACGAAACGGTAGTAGCCGCTATGAAAGCCGATGTAGAAGACGACTGGGGCGACAATGAACGCATGGGATACAACACTCGTCGGTATGCTAATGGACGCTATGCTTCAAAAGGACGTGGAACCACACGTATGGGATATAAGCCAGATCCTGATTACGATTATCTGGAATATGAGTCCTATTTACATGACCCGAACATGATGCTTGCAAAGGACAAAATGCGGTATGGATACAATCGGGATATGGACGATGACCCAACTCAGTCTCGGGAATACAATGAATACAAACGCGCAAAAAGACACTACAAGGAAATGAATTCACCAGAAGAGAAACAGAAGATGGATGAGCATGCCACCAAGCATCTCCATCAGGCTATGGATTCCTTCCGTGATATTTGGGCTGATGCCGACCCAGCTATGCGGAAAAAGATGAAAGCTGACCTGACATCTCTTCTTGGAGATATGCCAGCGTAGGAAAACAATATGAGATACTTCTACATGAATGGATATTTGTGGAGAGTGTATTTCGTAGACCCCGATAGTGACTTGCTTGTGGATCGTACTGGAACGTTAACCCTTGCAACTACTGACCCGACAACCTATTGTGTGTACCTCTCGGATCAGTTAGAAGGAAAGAAGTTACATACGGTATTGATCCATGAGCTGGGTCACTGTACGATGATTAGTTTCCATTTATTGGACGAGATTCATCGTATGGTAAAACCCAAATATTGGATAGAAGCCGAAGAGGCTGTCTGTAATTTCATCGCCAATTATGGGCTGATGATCTTTCGTACTGCATATGATATTTTGGGCGAATCGGCATGGGGTTATGTAGCTAAAGAATTAGAGCGTTTTGTCGCATAGGAGGTTAAATATATGGATTTTGCATCAACATTACAGGAACATTTTGTCCTCGTTGTTGTATTAGCATGTCTGATCGTCGGCTATATCATCAAACATGCTACTTTTTTAAAACGAGTTCCAAATAATGATATTCCGTGGATCTTAGCAGTGTTTGGAGGAGTTCTAAACATCTTTGTAAGCGGATTATCTATCGAATCGGTAGTGTTCGGAGCGTTTATGGGCTTGGCGTCCACCGGATTACATCAGGCCTTCACTCAATTTATTGAGAAATCTATATCAGAATAATAACGAAAGGCTGCCTTATGAAAATATTACTTGAGACTTATTATATTTTACTACCGATCATAGCCACAGCCTTAATCGGATGGGTCGGTGTACTGCTAAATGGACAGAAAAAAGAAAAAACAGAAGCAGAAAAGAGGCAGGCCGCCCAATCTCAGGGAATCATGTTGATTCTTCGATATATGTTACAGCGGTATCACGGTGAATACCGTATGCAAAAAGAGATTACCTATAATCAGTATAAGAATTGGAAAGATATTTATCAGATTTATACTGATCTTGGAGGAAACTCCATTGCAGAAGAATGGAACGAGGACATTGAACATATGAATAAGTGCGAATCTGTCCAAGAGATGTCAATTTATGAAGCTATGTTAAAAAACCAAAAACCTGATTAATTATATTCGTAGGGGAGTGTAGCAGCTTCCCTACTTTACATACATGGCCTTTTCTTTTTATTTCGCGGTATAATCATGGTATATAATGAAAGAAACTTATATTTTTAAAAGGAGGAAACAGTATGAATAACACGATAAACATTGATGATTTTCGTAAGGAAGCGAAGAGAAGGCAATTCAAAGAAAAGCTTAATCAGAAGTTTCAAAAAGGAAAAGAATGGATCGTAAGGAATAAAGAAGCAGTGATCGTTCTTACGCCAATTGCCATTAAAGGTGCAACCACAATAATAAAGGTTGCTGGTAAACATGTCAATTTGCATAAGGAGGAACAACTGAAAGATCTATATTGTTACGATCGATCTCTTGGACATTATTGGAAACTTAAACGAGAGCTTACAAATAAGGAATGGCTTGAAATCGATCAGCGAAAAAAGAATGGAGAAGGGTTATCAGATATTTTAGACGAATTAAAAGTATTGAAGTGATTTCAAGGATAGAGGCTCTACAAGGGCTTCTATTTTTCGCAAGAAACACAAGTTATATTATGAAAAAGTATCAATAAGGAGGTTTTACTATGAGCAAAAAGAAAAACAAGAAAGATATGGTTATTATTGGAGATGATAGCAAGTTTAATTTAGGGACATCTCTGATTGGAGGAGGAATCGTAGCCGCAGGAATTGGGTTATGGTTAATGAATCGATCAGGTAATCGCTATACAGCTGGTGATGCAACTTCGATAAAGGCCATCGAAACACTTGATAATATGATGAATGGCACATGTGAACCAGATGAAGATACGGATGAATAGGGAGGCCCACAAGGGCTTCTCTTTTTTCGTCAAATCTACATGGTATATAATGAAACAATAACATGATATTTCAAAGGAGAGAGAATTATGAAGAAATTAAGTAAACCAATTAAAGGAAGAATTATGTTTGATGTAGTAGCAACTATAAACTTAGTGATAGTATTTTTAATGTATCGCACATTTGCGAAACCGAAGATGGTCTTTGCAGACATCAATGGTATGATCAAATATGTAGATGATTTTCAAAATTACGTTCAGTGGTGTCGTAGTTTAATTATTGCATCAATCGCATTAATGGTATTCATTATATTGGTGCAAGTAGTATCTTACAAATTATCAGTAAGGAAATGTTATTATTTAGAGGATGGAGCTCACTAGGGCTCTTCCTTTTCTGTTCGCGAAAAACACATGGGATATTATGAGAAAATAACAACATCAATAAAAATTTTAAGGAGGATTTAATTATGTTAGAATTAGGTTATTTAGTAGGTATTATTGCATTGGGAGCAGTATTAACCACATTTGGAGTTTTAACAAAATGGACATCTGAAGAAGACGAGGATGAAGTTATTACCATTCACAAATTTTAAAAGAGGGCCACAACGGCTTTCTTTTTTTTCTACAATCCCTATAATGAAAGAAAGGAGTTGGAGTATATGGAAACATTAAAAAACAAACTTGTAGCAATCGTATTATTAATATTAGGGTTGGCAACAATCCCAATATTAAATGAATCTACAATATTTATATGTTTGCTTTTATTAGCAACTGTATTATTTTTATCAGAAGAAAATATGATAGGGGATTGAGCCACCTTAGGCTCTCCCTTTTTCGCAAGATCTACATGCCTTATTATGAAACAAAACGCTTTATATTTAAGGAGGAAGAACTATGTTATTAAAATGGATTGGAGAAAAAATCGATGAATTAGAAAGTAAGTATGCAGAAAAAGCAGTAGATGGAAAGATAAGCGGTTGGGTAAAACTATGCTTAACAGCGGTCATTGAAGGCTTTTGCAACGGAGCTTTCATCGTCGGTTGGATTGCTATGTTTGTGACAGTAGTTAACAAGATAAAGAAACTGTTTCATCGGGGTTAGAGCTTAGGCTCTTCCCTTTTTATTTTTAGGAGGTATATTTATGGATGAAAAGGAACAGAAAGTATCAATTATTAATGCGCAACTATTATCAGCATTAGTAAACATTGAAACTGCACAATCATTGATATTATCTCAATTTGTTATGGTTGATGTACAAAGTGCTCTTTATGAAATTGGACTAATATCCAAAGATATTTACATAGAGTCTTTGCAATCGACGATAGACACTATGAATTTACACTTGGATAAAATCAATGAAGCGTTAGCTAAAATCACACCAGAAGGAGGTGAAGAAGAATGATATTTGACATTGTGGTTTTAATATGTATTTGTATTCTGGTCAACATCATCTTTTACTATGTAAAGTATGAACGACATACAATTACTGGAACTTACTATTTGACAGATAACCCGAACGACGAAGATGTTATGGATTTACATTTTCGTTTGCCACAAACCCCAATTGATAGGAAGATAAAGTATATTCGATTAATACGTAAGGATTCGCACGATTAACATACTCTATAATGAATAGAAATAAAAGGAGGAATACAAGTATGGGTATGAAAACAATGTTAGAAGAGGAGTTATCGAGTCAGTTGGAAACTCTCCATCATATGGAGGTTGGTTCAGCAGAATGTAAAAGAGCGGTAAGCGACGCGATGACAATCGCAGATCGTATCCTGGCTATTCAGAAGCAGAATGATGATTATGAGTTACGTAAGCTGGAAATTGAGAACGCAGCAATGAGTAACGCCATAGAACATCAGAAACTTCAGAAAAAGGATCGAAACGATTACATCAAGTTCGGCATTTCGCTTGGAGCATATTTGTTGATAGCCGTAGGATCCATGTATTGGGAGAAATTCGACACGGTGACATCAACAGCAGGGAGGTCATCCCTTAAGGAGTTATTGACTCCAAAATTTCTAAAATAGGTTTTGGGGCTGTGGAAACGCAGCCTCTTTCCTTTTTCGTAACATATACAACTTCTATATTGAAAGAAAGGAGTTGGAGTATATGACGAAGAAAGAATTAATTAAGGAACGAAAAATTTATAGAAAAGAAATGAGGAAATTAATTGGTGATTTATGTCTTGTTTCTACCGCAGACAAAGATGCGTATGAAACAAAGCAAAAATTATATTTAATTAAATCTTTAGGAGGTAAATTATTGTTCCTAAATAAAGAGATTAAAAAAAAGTCGATACTTCGAATCAAGATTGAGAGCAAGAAGTATTATTACAAAATTATATGGAGTGGAGGAGCATTAGATGCTCTTCTCTTTTTCCTTTCGCAGAATAAACAAGCCTTCTTATGAGAGAAAACGATTCAATTAAAGGAGGAACTTATATGATTTTATTAGTATTTGTATTATTCGTTGGTATCGGTATTGCATTAGCAATTTTAGGAAGTTTACTTTCTATTGGTGTAGTAAGTGGATTTCTAGTAATGATGTTTGCCGATGTTATCGTATTTGGAGTAGTTGTATATTTAATCATTAAGAAATTACGGAATCGAAAAAAGAAAAAATAGGTTACGGCCCGAGAGGGCTGTTTCCTTTTGCTTTTCGCAGCATGAACAATGGATATTATGAAAGAAAGGAGAGATGAATATGGTAAGTGAATTAACGCATTTGGAGACAATCATTATAAGAACGGAGGATTCGCTATTTTTAGCAAAGAATCCATACGAAATTGAGGAGATTCAAAGTAAGTTAAAAGCACTACGACTGAAACATCAGAAGATGGTACGAGAACAAAAAGAAAGAGGGGTCTTATAGACTCTTCTTTTTATTTTTTAAAAGGAGGAAATAAGTATGCACAAAAACACAAGTATCACAGCAGGATTATTATCAGTATTAGGAGGAGTTGGAGTAATTGCCACAAGTATTGGAGTTGCAAAAGAAACACCAAAGGCAAATGAGCGATTGAATCGAGTAAAGGAAACGAAGGAACGTGAGTTAACGACAATAGAAAAATTACAGGTGTTGCTCCCGTCCTATAAATGGTCTATTGCAATTGGAGGATCGTCCATCCTTTGCATTTTAGGATCAGCTGTCCTGAACAAACGTCAGCAGGCTTCTCTTTCCAGTGCGGTAGCCATGAGTACTACGTATTTAACCAAGTACAAAGATAAAGTGAAAGATATTTATGGAAAGATTGCTGATAAGGAAATCGAAGATGCAATAAATGAAGAGCCGAAAAAAGAGGTTTCAGAACAACTCCGGTTCTATGATCTTTCTTCTGCACAGTTTGTTACCAGAACAAAAACTGAAGTACTCTCGGCAGAATACATGTTAAATCGGCATTATATTTTATGCGGAGAGGCGACCTTAAACGATTGGTATCGCTATATGGAAATGGATCCGGCCGATCATGGAGATGATCTGATGTGGTGTCCATTAGGTGACGACGATGAATGGATCGAGTTTATACATCATCAAAAAGAAGATGAAAATGGAGCATACATCGAAATTGAAATCCGGACAGAGCCGTACAATATTGATGAGATTTACCAGGATGGAAACGATCGCGAAATCGACACACCATTTAATGAATAAAGAATAAGGAGGTAAGAAGATGAAAAACAAAGGAAAGATTCTCATGGCTTTAGCATTAGGACTTGGGTTTATTGGCAATATTTTAGCAAATAAATCTGATGAATTATCTCGTGAGGAAATGAAAAAAGAACTTAAATCAGAATTACTTTCTGAACTGAATGAAGAGAGGGACGCATAAGCGTCTCTTTTCTTTGCTAACATTGATGTTTTAGGAGGATCATTAAGATGAACAGTAAACAAATCAAAAACTGGATTCATAGTTTAGGAAAAACAGCAAATCAAAAAAGTCCAATGATATTAGTGGCAATGGGGATCGGAGCCGGTATTTCAGCAGTTGGTTTAGGAATCGAGGCAACAATAAAGGCAACGAAAAAAGTAGAGGCTGAAAATCGTTCTCGAGATACGAAGATGAATAAGAAAGAAATATTTCAGTCTGTATGGAAGTTTTATATTCCAACCGTAGTTACCAGTGTGTTCAGTACTGCTTGTATTATTGGAAGCTACTCGGCTCATGCAAAACAGAACATGGCGCTGGCTGCAGCTTACAAACTGTCTGAAACAGCATTTACTGAATTTCGAGAAAAAGCAGTAGAAGAGATTGGAGTAAATAAAGTAAATGATATTCAGAAGAAGATTGCAAACAGGCATATGGAGGAAACACCTGCACCGTCCAGGGAAGTTCCTATTGTTGGATCTGGATCGGTGTTATGCTTTGACGATTACTCAGGGAGATATTTTAAGTGTGACCGAGAAACGATTCGAAAAGCTGCAAACGACTGTAACGATATTTTAAAGAATGAAATGTACGTATCGTTGAACGAATTTTACGGACGAATTGGATTGCCGTATACATCCGGAGGTTCAGAAGTAGGATGGAACATCGATCAATTTCCGTTTAACGTATTATTCGATACCAAGATAGCCGACAATGGCGAACCATGCTTAGTAGTAACTTATGATATTGGACCAAGGATGGATTATTGTCGATCTTGGTAATGCGCGGAAAAAACAAAGGATATTATGAAACAAAACGCTTTATATTTAAGGAGGAAGAATCATGGAAGAAATGAACACAAATTTAACAACAATTGAAGAGGCAACGGATGTAGTAACAAACGAAAATAATCAGCCAGAGGAATCTGGATCAGTTATGCCATTGGTTATTGGAGGTTTAGTTCTTGGAACACTTGGCGCTGGATGCGCTTATGCATACAAGAAACTCAAAGGTAATCGATTGGACAAACAGATCAAGAAACTCGAAAAGGCCGGTTATACGGTTACACCACCGGAACTTTGTGAAGATGATCTTGTGTTAGATGGAGAACCAGACGAAAATCCAGAAGAGGAGTAAATGTTTCAAAGAGGAGTGTCTACATGGCATTCCTCTTTTTCTTGTCAAGTGGAAAGGAGATCATTATGAGAATGAATAAAGTTGCAAAAGGTTTAGGTTTATGCACAATTGGGTTCACTGGTGGTATGATATTTACTGGCCATCAATTAGGAAAACTTGTAAAAAGCGATCGTGTGAAAAAAGCGATAAGAAAAGAAATAAGCGACTGGATATATAAAAAGCTGTTTTTTAAGCATCGTGATGCGGAGAACGAAGAGATCAACATCATATTTGATACTTTAGAAGAGGCTGAAAAAATAGCCGATCAATTGACTGATATCGCTGAACGGTATGGGATCGTAACAATGGCAGATGTATACCAAGCATGTGGAGGATTCGATGTAGAGGACTATGATCTGCTGAATGATATAGGCTGGTTAACAGAGAACCTCGTAATTTGTGTCAAAAAACTGAGGTTTTATCGGTATAATCATAAACACCCATGGGATGCGTATTGTATGACGCTTACAAAGAAACCAGAAAGGATGGTTTAGAGATGACATTATATTCATATGATGGGCCGGTATATAGTTTTCAAACAATGTTAACAGATCGTTGGCATGGAGAAACCAGGGCTGTGTCCAAACAGAAAGCAAAATCAAATCTGGCATATCAGTATAAAAAGCAAAACCATTTGTTAGCTGGTGCTGATATTCGTCTTCCAGGCATCGTAAAGGAGGTAATAGAATAATGGACGGAATGACACCAAAAAAGGAAGAACGAGAACCCGTTACAAAAGTGATTTCGGGTCAGGCAAAACGAAAAAAGAAATCGGAGATCAGGAGGTTTAAGGATTCATTGATATCTGAAAATGTCGGTCAGGTTAAGAGTCATGTTATAGAACATGTCATGCTTCCGGCAATTAAAACCTTGATCTGCGATATGGTAACTGATGGAATCCGTATGATTTTCCTTGGTGAAAAAGGAAGCGATAAAGGTCGAGGAGGATCTGCTCGTTATATTTCCTATGACACCTTTGGGTACAATCGTGATTACGATAGAGGCAGTTATAGACGATCAACCGGATATGACTTTGATGATATTTGGCTGGATACCTATGATGAGGCATTAGCTATCTTAGATCGTATGAAAGAAACTATTCGACGTTATGGAGTAGTTCGTGTAGCCGATATGTATGAAATGGCAGGCTTCCCTAGCGACTATACAGATAACCGTTATGGTTGGGCTAGTTTAAACACTGCTGAAATTGTTCGTGGACACAATGGATATGGATTCCGTTTACCAAAAGTGTCTCCAATTGAATAAAGAAAGGATGGATATTTTTATGAAATCAACAAATATGGATAACGTAAATCACCCAAGTCACTACAAATCAAAAACTGGATTAGAAGTTATAGATGTGATTCGTGCCTTCACAGAAGATATGAATGGATTAGAAGGATATTACACAGGGAACGTCTTAAAGTACATGTGTAGATGGAAAAAGAAGAATGGTTTGGAGGATTTAAAGAAAGCCAGGGTATATTTAAACTGGTTGATCGACGAAATGGAAAAGAAACAGGAAAACCAGAGAACGGAGGATATCATTGAAAGGAAATTGTATGTAGGAGGGGCGAATTACCCAACCCCAAGGCCTTGCTTCTGTGAGGGGTTGAGGGAGGAACTAGATAAAAAGGGATTTTGTGATACGGTCAGTGTTCATAACAACGATATCGTAACAATGGTAGTGCGGGATATTTTTAAATCAACTATAAATTATATGTATGGAGTAAACAATAACAACGAAAATGAAGAAGAAAAGGAGAACGAGTAATGAAATTAAACAAAGTTGTAATTCGAAATACAGTAAACAAAGCAATCTTAAAAACAAGAAAACATGGACCGGAAATTGGTTTGGTATTTGGTGTAGCCGGTGTGGTCGGCTCTACAATTATGGCATGTGTAGCCACAGCTAAGGTTGTAAGAATTGCTGAAGACAGCAAATATAAAAAAGAAGAGTTGGATATTCAGAAAGCGGACGGAGATATTACTGAGGAAGAACACAAAGAGCAGGTGGATAAACTTTATATTCAGACAGGAATCGAAACTATCAAGTTATATCTTCCGGCTGTAGGACTTGGTGTCTTATCCCTGGCAAGCATTATTTCCTCTCATGTAGTACTGCAGAAGAGAAATGCATCTCTTGGCGCTGCTTATATCGCACTGGATCGAGGATTCAAAGAATATCAGAAACGAGTAGAAGAACGGTTTGGAGAAGATGTAGAAAGGGATATTCGCTACGGTATCAAAGAGGAAGAAGTAACTGAGAAGACCGTGACAAAAAACGGGAAGGAAAAAGAAACAACCAAAAAAGTCAATACATTCAATCCGAGTGATCTTGGACCATATGCAAGAATCTTTGACTCCGGATGCAATGGCTGGACAAAAGATCCAAATCGAAACAAAGATATTCTGTTAGATTGCCAGAATTGGGCAAATAACAAATTGCAAAGAAAAGGACGTCTTCTTTTAAACGACGTATACGAAATGTTAGGTTTCGAACCAACCAAAGCTGGTATGGTTATGGGTTGGCTTTACGACTTAGATAATCCAAACCTTCAGAATCATGTAGATTTCGGTCTGTGGAATCTGGAGAGTGAAGCAAGCCGCAGGTTCATTAATGGACTGGAGCAGAACGTGATTCTTGATTTCAACATCGACGGAAATATTTATGAAATGTTGGACTGACGATATTTGATCTTTATGATTATCCGTGGAGGTTTTTTGATTATGATGAATAAAAGTATAACGATCATTTGTTCTTTTGCTGCGGGAGCTTTAGCGGGCTCCTTAGCGGCAATTTTTGCAGTAAAGAAATACTATAACGATTATTATTGGAACTTGTCTAAAAAAGAGACGGCCGAAATGAAAAACTACTATGAGAAAAAACTTGCGAACGAAAAGGACGTAACCAATGCACAAATTGAAAAACGTGCATATGAGGTCATGGCAGAGCAGTACTCGACTCATAGTCAGGAAGAACATATTTTAGAACGAGGAAAAGATTACGAGGAGGATATGTGTATTATGGAAGAAAGACCATATATTATTGAACCGGAAGAGCTCGGAGAAACCGATTACGAAGTAGAAACTCTCACTTACTATGCAGACCATGTGCTGACATTTGAGAACGATGACGTCATCGAAAACGTAGATGAACTGGTTGGACGAGAGTCTCTGTCGCACTTTGGTGAGTATGAGGATGATACTGTCTACGTACGTAACGATCGGTTACAAACCGATTTTGAGATCCTTGCTGATACAAGAAATTACTGTGATATTTATTGCACAACAGAATAGAGGTGGGTAAATTGCCGTTTACATTGAAAATGAAATATTACGCTTGGCTTTGCACTTTCATCATCAAGGGTCAGTTTCCACCAGAGATGAAGTATGAAAAAGTAATCCAGTATTTATTTTTCCGTGACTTTACATACTCAATCCCGAATGATAAAAATCGTTATCGGGATGGACTCGACCTCAGGTATCGATTTGGTATGGAATTAACTGGGAATGATATTGATGAGGCCAGGCGTATTGCAGACATGATCAATCGGAGTCAGAGATGCAGTGTACTGGAGATGATGATTGCGTTAGCGATTCGTATGGAAGAAGAGATCATGGACAATCCTGCAATCGGAAACCGTACGAGTCATTGGTTTTGGAGAATGATGTCTAACTTAGGACTCTCTGGGATGACTGATGATATTTACGATGAAAAAGAAGTAGACGACATCGTTGATCGATTTTTAAATCGAGACTATGCCCCGGATGGAGCTGGTGGATTATTTCGAGTTCGAGGAATCAAGGAAGATATGCGAGATGCTGAGATCTGGTGGCAGATGAATTGGTTCTTGAACAGTATATCTTAAAGGAGGTAGGGAGAATGTGTTTGACTTTCTAATAATTACATCGAAACCAACCAGAACAGGTTTTGATATTTTCCCTAAATTTAAACTATATCCAAAAAGCAAAGACTTAATGATTCGAGGAGGGGACTTTTATGCAGTATGGCTGGAAGACAAAGGTGTCTGGTCTATGGATGAAGGAGAGGCACTCCGTGTCATTGATCAAGAGCTGGATCATTATGTTGCCGAAAACAAGGAGAAAATGGGCGGTGCACAGATACGAGTCCTTCATATGTGGGACTCTGATTCTGGCATGATCGATAAATGGCATCGATTCTGTCAAAAGCAGTCGAGAGATTCTTATCATCCATTAGACGATACTTTGATATTCGCTAATTCTCCGGTTCAAAAAGAGAACTATTCCAGTAAGAAGCTATCTTATGCCTTGGAACCTTGTGATATTCCAAGTTATGAGAAACTGATGTCTACCTTATATTCTCCAGAAGAACGACATAAAATCGAATGGGCAATTGGTGCAATCATCACAGGTGAATCGAAAGAGATTCAGAAATTTATTGTATTGTATGGAGCACCAAAGACCGGTAAATCTACAATCCTCAATATCATTCAGATGCTATTTGAGGGATATTATGCAATATTTGATGCGAAAGCGTTAGGATCTGGAGGGAGCCAGTTTGCGCTGGAGGCATTTCGTAACAACCCATTAGTAGGCATTCAGCACGATGGAGATCTGTCTCGGATTGAGGATAACACAAGACTTAATAGTTTGGTTTCTCATGAAGAAATGTTGGTTAACGAGAAGTATCAACGTGCCTATACAAATCGTTTCAGAGCATTCTTATTTTTAGGAACCAACAAACCAGTCAAGATTACCGATAGTAAATCAGGTTTACTTCGAAGGCTAATCGATGTGACTCCAACCGGGAATCGAGTTCCAAGAAAAGAATATGATCAGGCAATGAAGCATGTAAAATTTGAGCTTGGGGGGATTGCGTGTCATTGTAGAGATGTCTATTTGGAAAATCCAAGATATTATGATGAATACGTTCCGGTTCATATGATGGGGGCATCGAATGATTTTTACAACTTTGTTTTGGATTCTTACCATATCTTCATTGAACATGAAACCATCTCATTAAGAACAGCCTGGAAATTATACAATCAGTATTGCGAAGATGCCAAGATTACTTATCCTTATTCTCAAAGGGTATTTAAAGAAGAATTACGAACCTATTTTAAAGACTTTGAGGATGGACCAATCTCCAAATGTAGGTATATTGGTTTTAAGACAGATATTTTTGAAAAGAAAGAAGAAACGACAGAAGAGGTCAACGAAAAACAAACCGAATGGCTTCAACTGGAAGAGAATCAATCGTCGATATTAGATCAAGTATGTGCTTTATGTCCGGCTCAATATGCGAATTCAGAGGAAACTCCGAGAAGAAAATGGGAGAATGTCAAAACAAAATTAAAAGATTTGGATACTTCCCAACTACATTATGTCAAAGTGCCAGAGCATTTAATTGTAATCGACTTTGATATTATGGATGAAAATGGGGAAAAATCTTTTAAATTAAATTTAGAAGCGGCAAGCAAATGGCCGGAAACCTATGCCGAGGTGTCTAAAGGTGGATCCGGTATTCATTTGCATTACTATTATACAGGAGACCCAAACGAGTTGTCTCGGATATTTGATAAATCGGTAGAGATCAAAGTGTTTACCGGAAACAGTTCTCTGAGAAGAAAACTTACCAAGTGCAACAAAAAACCTATTGCAACAATTAGTTCTAACTTACCATTAAGAGAGGTGAAAAAGGTGATTGATTTTAGTGTATACAAAAATGAAAAGGCGATTCGGACGATTATCAAAAAATCGTTAAACAAAGAATATCCACCTCATAGTACAAAATGCAGTATCGATTTTATTAAAGACACCTTAGATAAAGCATATCAAAGTGGGATGACTTATGACGTTCAGGATTTTCAAAACTCAGTGATCGCATTTGCGGCTCAGTCGACGCATCAGTCTGACTATTGTTTAAAACAGGTTGCAAACATGAAATGGAAGTCCGAAGATATTGCAGAAGTAGATCCAGTAAAAATCGATGAATCTCAGCTGGTCTTCTATGATGTGGAGGTTTTCCCAAACTTATTTTTAGTATGTTATAAGTTTCGAGGAAAAGACAAACCTGTCATTCGGATGTATAATCCATCCCCAGATGATTTGGAACGGTTTGCCGGAAATAGTATTATTGGTTTCAACTGTCGAAGATACGATAACCATATGGTATACGCTCGTATGCTTGGCTATACCAACGAACAGTTATTCCAGTTATCTCAAAAGATCATCAATTCTGCAAAAGGAGAGAATCGAGAATACTTCTTTGGGCCGGCATACAATCTTTCCTATACGGATATTTACGACTTTGCCTCAGCAGGAAACAAAAAATCCTTAAAGAAACTGGAAATTGAAATGGGAATCCACCATCACGAGTTAGGCCTTCCATGGGATCAGCCAGTACCAGAAGAGATGTGGGATAAAGTTGGTGATTATTGTGAAGATGACGTCATTGCGACAGAAGCTGCATTTGATTACTTAAAATCAGACTGGATTGCAAGACAGATTCTGGCTGACTTAGCAGACATGACGGTAAACGATACTACCAATACTCTTACCACCAAAATTATATTTCAAGGGAACAAGCATCCACAAAGTGAATTCCATTATCGGAATTTAGCGGAGCCGGTTTATGAGATGGATGAGGAATCCATGGACTTCTTAAAAGAAGCTTGTCCAGTGATGATGTCCAAACGTCATGGAGAAGCCGGAAGTCTTTTGCCATATTTTCCTGGATACGAGTATAAGAACGGTGTTTCGACTTACAAAGGAATCGAAGTTGGGGAAGGTGGCTTAGTCTTAGCCGAACCTGGCGTGTATTGGAATGTAGCGCTCCTTGATATCGCCAGCATGCATCCGCACAGTATTATTGCCGAGATCTTATTTGGCGTCATGTATACGAAGGCATTCCGAGAAATTGTAGTGGGTCGTGTGGATATTAAGCATACAGCATGGGATGAGGTCGATAAGATTCTTGAAGGAAAGTTAAAACCTTATATTCAGAGAGTTATCGACGGCGAAATTACTGCTGGAGATTTGGCAAATGCATTAAAGACTGCTATTAACTCGGTTTATGGTCTTACCAAGGCAAACTTTGATTGTGCGTTCCGTGATATTCGTAACAAAGACAATATCGTGGCAAAACGAGGAGCGCTCTTCATGGTGGATCTGGCTGAAGCAGTTCAGAAAAAAGGATTCCAGGTTGCACATATTAAGACCGATTCTATCAAAATCCCAGATGCTACTCCGGAGATTATTCAGTTTGTTATGGACTTCGGGAAGGACTATGGATACACCTTTGAACATGAAGCGACCTATGATCGGATGTGCTTAGTCAATGATGCAGTTTATATTGCAAAATATAAAGATCCGGAGTTATGTAACCAGATGTATGGATATGTTCCAGAGAAGAACGCAAAACATCCAAACGAATGGACTGCTACTGGAAAACAGTTTCAGGTTCCATATGTATTCAAGACCTTATTTAGTAAAGAACCATTGACCTTTGAGGATATGTGCGAAGTATTCTCAGTCAAGAATGCTTTATATTTGGATATGAACGAATCATTACCGGATGTTACCCAAGCAGAAAAAGAATTGGATAAACTGGAAACGAAGTATCGAAAAGGCGAAATTTCTGATACCTTATTCGAACCGGAAGCAAAACGATTATCAGAGATTATCCAGACTGGTCATGACTACCACTTCGTCGGAAAAGTAGGACAGTTCTGCCCAATTCGAAAAGGACACGGCGGTGGAGTCTTAAAACGAATACAGGACGGAAAGTATTACGCAGCAAGTGGTACAACCGGATATCGCTGGATGGAATCCGAATTAGTGCGAAATCAAGTAAAAGACGGCGTGGATATTATTGATCAGGGATACTATCACAAATTGGTAGACGAGGCTGTGGACGCAGTATCGAAGTATTGCGATTTCGAGCGGTTTACTTCTGATGAACCGTATCAGGAAACTTTTATGAATATTCCGGAAGACGTAGATGACGAACTTCTATTCGCGTAAACTACATAGAATATTATGAAAGAAACTATAGAAAGGAGTATGAACTATGGAAAACACAAACAACGAATTTACATTCACACAGGAGGAAGTAGAGGCAGCTTGTAAGGAGGTATACGGTCGAGGAGTCGATCACGGAATTATCGCCTCAGGCATTAGTTTAATTGCTGCTGTAGGATTGTGTAAACTGATCGACGTGTTAAGACAGAAACGGAAAAAATAGTTTCTACACGGAAGAGTCTGACTAATGTTAGGCTCTTCTCTTTGTTTTATGATGAAAGGAGCAAAAACGTATGGTATGGGATTGTGTAAAAATTGGTTTTGGATTAGGATTAGGTGTACAACTTAGTATCATTACCATTGGAGCATTTTCTGGATTAATTAAAAAAGAAAACAAAACAAACAAGGAGGACAAATAAGATGAGGTTAACAATTGTACCAGGAACAGGAGTATTACAGATTGATGATGCAAGAATCATTCACAAGAACTTTCAGGGACGTCCGTCCAAATATAATCGAAAAGGAGATCGGAACTTTTCTGTTGTTATTCCGAATGACGAGGTGGCTCAGCTTTTACTGGAGCAGGAGAATAAATACGGGAAGTCTTGGAATGTGCATATCAAAGCACCGAGAGAAGATGGAGAAGAACCGTTCCGTTATCTCTCAGTTAAGGTAAGTTTTGCCGGAAGAGGGCCGCGTATATATTTACGGTCAGGACGTGCAAGACGACCGTTAAGTGAAGATACGATCGGTATTCTGGATGAGATTGACATTGATCATGTAGATCTTGATATACGGCCATATGACGGTGACGGGGCTGGGTTAAATGGTCCATTCCGGTCAGCATATCTCTCCGCTATGGAAGTGTATCAGAATGTGGATCGTTTCGAAGCACGGTACGCAGAAGAAGAACATCCGGAAGAGTAAATGATATTTTGGGGTAGGGTCTCACTATTGGGGCTCTACCATTAAGGAGGTATAAGGTATATGCAAAAATTGATCTATTGGCTCGTACGAAGACATCTTAAACTGAAAATCGGAGAGCCTTTTCGTTTTACCAATCAAAAGACGAGAGCGATTTACCGATTCACAAAAACATCGCTTCATAAGTCTTATCCAGAGCCAATTTTAAATGCAAACGGAGAAGAGATCGGAACAGGATGGGTTCGTAGACCGGCAGGAGTCAGTCTCAATTGGCTATTGGATCCAGGATGCAAGATTTACATTCTATCTCCAGATGAGGTGATCGACGAGATATTGGAGACTACATCATATAAGGAGGAACAAACGGATGGATATTTATCGGTTATCCGAAGTATTTGACTGGTTAGAACGACGCGGGTATAGGGCATGGTACAATGTAAGACCTTGCGAAGGAGTCGTATCGGTTTGTTTGGTGAACAAAAATACGAAAAACGAGTATACAGCGGATCTCCCATACGAATCGCTTCACACATTATATGATACCATGATGAAATGGATCGGGGAGCATGTTGACATGGACGAAAAAATTACAGATAGGAGGTGATCACTTCATGATCGTTCACGAAATTCCATGTGATACTTGTATACACCGCGATATTTGTAAGTACAAAGTAGCGTGTGAAAATATGCGTGATGCAGCTAGCAAAAGTTTAGAGTACTATGATGCTAACACGTTTACATTTTCTATTCACTGCAAATATTTTGAGAAAAGCAAGCCTATGTTTAGGGAGGGAAAACATCATGAATGATACTTTAGGAAACTATCTATACTATATTTATTCACAAAAACACTACGACGTATCCCTTGATACAATTTTCTGGGCTTCTGGAAATCCGGAACTTTCCATTGTTGTATCTACTCCAACCTTTAAAAAGATTCGCCGTGTGTTAACTAAGGAAGACTTTGAGATCAACATGTTAGGAGACGATTGGTTATTAATCCAAACACTGAAGTCTATGGTTGAGGAATTGGAAGAAGATGAGTGAAATTAGTTTATATCCGCATCAAATTCGAGCCGTTCGCAACATGCATAACGGATGCATTCTATATGGTCGAGTTGGGTCTGGAAAATCGAGAACTGCATTGGCGTATTACGCACTAAAGCAGTGTAGATCATTAGACCCTTATCAATTGGCGATTAGCTCTCCAAAAGATTTATATATCATTACAACAGCAAGAAAACGAGATGATATGGATTGGGAGAAAGAAATGATTCCGTTTGGATTAAAAACCGATTCCGACCCAAAACACAATTTGATCGCAAATCGGGTGGTAATCGATTCTTGGAATAACATCAAAAAGTATAAAGATGTAGAAAACGCGTTCTTTATATTCGATGAACAGCGAGTCGTCGGATACGGAGCTTGGTCCAAAACTTTTATTCATATCGCAAAAAGTAATGAATGGATTCTATTGTCAGCAACTCCGGGAGATCGCTGGGAAGACTATATTCCTGTATTTGTAGCAAATGGATTCTATCGGAATAAAACAGAATTCGAACGGGAACACTTGGTATATGCCTATCCATATCAATATCATAAAGTAGACCGATATTTAAGTATTCAACGTTTGGAGCGTTTGCGGGATAAGGTTTTAGTTGAAATGCCTGATGTTCGACATACGGTCCAACATCATGAGGATGTATATTGTAATTACGACAAACATCTTTACAGAGAGGTGAATAAAACAAGATTCGATCCTTTTGAGAATAAGCCAATACAACAGATCAGTTCCATGTGTTATATTTTGCGCAAAATCCAAAATACAGATCCAAGTAGACAAACCGCTTTACTCGAGTTGTTTGAGAAGCATCCAAAGATGATTATCTTTTATAATTTTGATTATGAGTTGGATATTTTGAAAAGTATGTATTATGGAAAAAATGTCGAAATTGCCGAATGGAATGGTCATAAACACCAACCAATTCCAGAAGGATCATCCTGGGTTTACCTCGTTCAATATACAGCTGGCGCTGAAGGATGGAATTGTATTCGGACCGACACTATCGTGTTCTTCAGTCAAAATTATAGTTACAAGATTATGGAACAATCATCAGGCAGGATCGACCGACTCAATACCCCCTATACCGATTTATATTGCTATCACTTAAAATGTCGTAGCGGGATCGATCAAGGAATCAGTCGCGCACTTGCTCAGAAAAAACAATTTAATGAACGGAGGTATATGAAATGGGATTCGTAGAGATTGCCGTATGGTTTATGGTTTTTGTGGTTTTGTCTGTGGCAGAGATTGCCATAGCGATATTTATGAACCATCTAGGTGATGAAGACTGGTTTGGATTTTTTCTAATGATGTTATTATCCTGTGCTGCCTTAGCAATTATGATCACCTACTTACTAAGTATAAACGGTGTTATTTAAAGGAGGGAAGAATGATGGCAGCATCACAAGACGAAAAGCGAAAGGGTCTGGAACATGCAATGTCTAATCAGGAAGCCGCTAATATTTTAAAGAAATTGGTCTGCTATAGTGTAGGAGGTCGCGGGAACGGAAAAAGTCATACAATGATGAAAATTGAGGTAGCATTATCAAAAGCGATCCAATCGCTGGAACAAGACTCGCAACATTAACATACTCTATAATGAGAATAAGGATATAGGAGGTTCTAGTATGAGAAACGTAAAAGAATGGATGAAAGATCACAAAAAGGAAATCGGAATCGCAGCGGTATCAATCGCACTTGGAGCAGTTGGTGGTATTTCGGTGTACAAATGGTCTAGGAGAGACGTGGAACGAATGCACGAGAACGCTATGGATGCATATGGAAAAATCTATACAGCGGCAAAAGGTGCATCAGCAGTCTTACCTACGAACCTGGAAGCAACCGGATGTACTAGCAAAACTATGAGCGATTTAAAATCGATGATTGAGGGATTAGAAACGACAGATTTTTATAATCCAAATCGAGGCGTGACAGGAATCGCAGTATTCTTGAAAGGTAAGGAGGAGTCTTAACGGACTTCTCTTTTTATTTTTAGAAAGGAGTTGGAGTAAATGACAAATTTTCGAGACGAGTTAGTGCAGCAGATCAAGGACTCTGGTCAAGAGTTAATTGATCGTGCGGAAAGTTTGGTATCACCGGATTTAACAGAGATTACTGATTTTAATATTACGTTAGGCTTTCATCAAGGGGAATATCCGACCATAACAACTGAAACAGAAGTGATTAATCGAAGAGTTTGTAAGAGACTTTGGAAGAAAGGAGAATAAAACAATGAATAATACGAAAGAAACCTATTTTCATATTTATTGTCCTCTGTGCGAGCATCAGTCGGTGCCGGAAGACAAGCACCCGTGTCACGAGTGTCTGAACGAGCCGTATCGTATCGATTCACACAAACCGGCATATTTTAAAGAGAAGTACGAGGTCAAGGATGCTGAAGATTTGAACGGACGAAAATACCGAGTGTTGAAGAAAAAGGAGGAACGTAAAATATGAAGTTCGCAAATCCATGTCTTACACATGTAAGTGCATTCACAGAGGGTAGTACAAATAAGGTGTATTTATATTTGGAGTATCAATATACTGACCTAAGGGGAAACGTCCATCAGTATATTTTACCAAAAGTAGAAATACCAATTCCGATAAATCGTATCCCTGTAGTTCAATCTATTGAAGAGGATCTGTTTAGTCGAAAAACAATAGAAAAGTGGCTAATTCCGATAGTCGAACAATATCTTCCACTTCATCCAGGCGATATTGATATTGAACTTGAAACTGGTCAGATCTTTCAGCATCGAGCATTCTATTGTGATCGTGTCATCAAATGGAATGACGATAGAAAAGAGATGACCCAGGAAGAGATCGAACAGAAACTCGGGTATAAAGTAAAAATCATAACAGATAAGGAGGAAAAATAAGATGAAAGACTACCTAGAGAAACGAAACAGAGAAGCGACCGACATTTTAACTGCTATGAGGAAATTAAGAGATTCGGAAATTGAAAGCGAAGGGCCGCATGCTGAACTTTTTACCAAAGTTGTCAGCGAATTATCCTATCGGATTGCAACGGTTCCAGATGAGCATGGTCTTTGTCCAAAATGTGAAACTCCGATTCCTAAATCAGAGTATGACCATTATTGCGGTTTTTGTGGACAGTTCATTAGAAAATAAAAAAGGAGGAAAGTAATGGATTTTATTGTAACTACTAGTGATGCTATTGAATGTATAAAAAATCTTAAAAAGATTCGGCATGACGGGATGCAGTTTGATGCATGTCTGAGCAAAGCAATATCAGATCTCGAGGAATTTGAGGAATACAAAAAGAAGTATGGCCGGATACTCAACTGTCTGGTCGCAGAACCGACAGCATTGTTACAGAAACAGCATCCGGAAGGATTCGATAACTGGCATTCTTTACATCGGAAAGAGGGCGATATTTAATGTCGGGAATTCGATGTCCAGAATGTAAGAGAGATACAATTGTAGTCGCAACAGAGTACATAAGTTCTGCTAATATGCAATGTCGGTATCGAAAATGTAAGTCTTGTGGGCTTCACTTCAAAACAGTGGAGTCCATTGCTTTATATGGCAAAAGGAGGAAATAAGTATGATGAAAATTGTTGCTACCAAATGGGGCGAAAATAGTGAAAAACTTCGCAAAGCATTATCAGAAAATGATGGGTTAAACAACTGTAATTACCTCGATTTAGTGAAACTTAGTTTTGACATCGTTTTAAACGACGGCTCACCTGCCACAGCACGACTTGATCTTGGTAAAATCACAGAAGTAGACGATGGAGAATATCAAGGAACATTACTATATTTAATTCCATTCGACACATATCAACCAACTGAGTATGAATATTTAATGACCTATGTAAATTATGGATCCTGTTCAGTTTGTGATACGTTACAATCTATACAAGACCGTAACGGGGACCATAAAAAACTTACGAAAGAACAGGTAGATGATTTTATGGCTCTATGCAAAGATATTTTGCAGAACACAATATGCCCATATAATTTCGGATGGAGAGCAAGCGATAAGTTTAATCAGTTTGGTCCTATATATTAAAAGGAGGAAATAAGTATGCACAAAAAAGAACGAGGTTTTTTCGGGTTACTGTTGGATTTTATTCTAACCTTAGCTACCGGTGGTTTATGGCTAATTTGGATCTTGATTCGATTTTTACGGAATCGGTAAGGAGGAATAAAGATGAAAATCGTTACTAATATTTTCAATTACACATTTTATTATTCCGCGCATAGATTGTACTCAAGCATTAAAATGTTTGACATCAATGTGCAATTAGCTAACGAATCCAATAACAAGCGCCGATATTCTGGTAAACCAATGCATCGAAAACGAAACATCAAGAAAGCATTATATTTGATGAGACCGAAAAAGAAAAAGTATTCCATCGTCAACTCGATTGGTTGTTTTCCCAACTTGTAAGTAGGAGGGGTTGGAGTGAAAAAAGATACCTTTAATAAAAAGCAACTACATCAGTTATCCGCATTATGCAAAGAAGGCAAACATGGCTCTCAATTAGATAAAGATTTGTGGAACTTACGTTACCTTCGATATTCAGTCTTATTTGGAAGTTTCGAGTATCAGTCTGGTATTATTGCTACCTTAGATCGAGCAATTCGGAAATTAGAGGAGGAGAAAAAGAATGAAGATTAAAGAAGGTAAGCTACCGTCCACTACAAAACAATTTACTTGTGATAATTGTGGATGCATATTTGAGTGTGACGACAGTGAATATCGTCGTGAAACGGGCTGCACGAATATTAATGTTAATATTACTTATTATACAGCAGTTTGTCCAATATGTGGAATGAAACTATCATTTCTGGAGAGATAAGAAACGCGATCAAAAGTATGAAAGAACGAGCAAAAAGAGAAACGGAACAGATAAATAAAGGAGAAATAATTATGTTTAACGTAAAAAGATTTGATAGTAGCGAAGGTAATGTATGCAAGTATGTGTTTACCGATGATAGCACAGTATTAGAAGCGGTATTATATAAGTACGAGGACTTCTACAAACGTACAGTTATTTGCTGCTCAACGATGAGTGGTTGCCCAGTTGGATGCACATTCTGCGGAACTGGTAAGAAGTTTATTAGAAACATTGATGCCAGTGAAATTGTAGAACAGATACGTTATATTTTAAAAGACATGAATATTGAAGACGTAGATTATAAAGGCGAAAGATTCCAGATCATGTTCATGTCTATGGGAGAGCCGTTCTTAAACTATTGGGAAGTAAAAGAAGCCATTGTGTATCTTCATGATATGTATCCTCATGCGGAACTTCTCGTTTCTACTATCGCTCCGGATAAAGATGAAGAATTTGCCAATTTCCTTAAGTTATCCAAAAAGATTCCAAACATTGGTTTACAGTTTTCGATTCATAGGTCTACGGATTATGAGCGAGACAAGCTGATTCCGTATAAGAACAAATATACCTTAAATCAGATTCGAGACTATGGTCTTTTGTGGTGGAAAGAAACGGGACGGCATCCTTACCTGAATTATTGTATTGACGGTACAAATAACATGGCAGTGAACGCTATCTATTTGATGAACAGATTCAGTCCTTTAGTATTCAACTTCACCTTCTCCGTGGTATGTTCCAGTGACGAAAACATGAAAGAAGCTGGGTTTAAGAACCTGAACGCCATTCGCAAATTTGAACAACTGTTTTTAGAGAACGGTTACAACACTCGTATCTTCGATCCAGCCGGTCAGGACGATATTGGCGGCGGTTGTGGACAATTATGGTATGTGCAACAGTGGGTGAAAGAGCATGAAAAGCAATAAAATTTAATTTAAAGAAATAGAAAAGGATGTTAACATGTATAGAGATATATTGTTTGGACAAATATTCAATCTGATTTGCAACACATCAGATAACATACTTGATGACACGACGTTTGTCATGGTATATTCGTTAGATCGTCCGGATAAAGTAGCAAAAGGGACGTTTAAAAAAGAAGATCTATATGGAAAACTAGGTACGCCTTGGACTGGTTTTCGAATCGAGATTTATGACTGGATTGTCGAAGAACTTGAGTTGGATCAAGATAAATGGAACGTGTTAAAGAAACAATGGGAGGAAGAAGAATATGACTGTCAAATTTGAAATTAGCAAACACACTACATGGAAAGGCGTGGATTACGAGAAAACGATCGAAGCTCCGAATCTAAACATAGCGATCATACAGTTAGCCATGGAATGCGATTTGAAAGACGTTATCGCTATTTATATTAATGACGATGAGGAGGAAAACAACGATGATTAACGTTCCAGATGAACACGTCGATCAGTACGTAAAGCTCTTTAAAGATAAGGACATTCAACTGGATATTTTGCAAGAGGAGTGTTCCGAATTAATTAAGGCGATCTCAAAATATAAAAGAAGTTTGAAAAGTCCGGGTGTTGGAAATTGCGTAGAAAACCCAATTGACGGCATCATAGAAGAAATGGCTCACGTCGCTATTTCGTCAGAAATTGTGGCTAAGATTCTAGGAATAACAAAGGATGATATTCAAGCAGAAATTAACAAAAAAGCTGAGAAATTCGGAATCAAAGAGTTTTCACATCCTGATATACCGTTACCTAGTAGATGCATAGGTTGCGAATACTGTGACGAAGTCAATAGAGAATGCGTAAGAGAAGGAAAGTCAGGAGCCATAGGGGTTTGTTGGATGCAGGAGGAGTATTGATATGATAGTTAGGAGGAAGCAAAAATGAGTATTAAATTTGAAAACACAGTTACACCATCACCAGAGCAATGGAAAGCTGTTATTATGGGCGTTCGTAATCCGATGAATTCTTGGGAGAAGAGTGATAGTGGTCAAGGTTGCAGTGTAGATTTTGTAGATCGTAGATGCGTTGACTGTGATCGATATGACAATGAATACGAATATGGTTTATGCAGACATGGCAAATATGTCATTGGTCCAAACGATCTCGATCTGATGAAACGGCTTGTTAAAGCTGGAACCGACCATCGGAAATTCATGAGAATGCTTCCGGTTATGGTAACTATAACAGCTCCATTATATTGGTGGAAAGAATTCGATACTTACAAAGTAGGAACTGTTGCTAATAGTTGCAGCACTATGCATAAGATTGCAGATAAGAAGTTTACTTTGGAGGATTTCTCGACAGAGCAATTGATCGTGGAGAATGATGTAAATCATATTGATATGGTTGCGTGGCTTCAAAAACAAATTGATATTCTAAACGAATGGAGAAGAACATATTTGGATGTTAAAGATAGTCCCATAAGCCGTGATTCTGCTAAGAAATATTGGTGGCAGATGATTCAGCTACTTCCGAGCTCCTATAACCAGAAACGCACAGTCATGATGAATTACGAGGTGCTGTCGAATATTTATAAATCTCGTAGGAATCATAAATTAGACGAGTGGGCAGAGCATGACCCGATGGTCATAGGAATGGATACAGATGAAGGAAGTTGGTCGTTTATGGGTTTCTGCGATTGGATCAAAACGCTGCCATATTCAGAGTTAATTACAGGAGAAACTGAAAAAGATAAGATTCCAAAAGCAGTACTCAATCATCTTAAATCCTGATATTCGCAAAATTAACAACTCCTATAATGAAAAAGAATACTTTAAGGAGGTATAAAAAATGGAGAAAGGTAAATTAAAAGAGTTTTTGGAAAGTCACAAAGAAAAAATCACCATAGGATGCTCGTTAGCATTCTTAGCGGTTGGAGGTGTAGTATTAGGGTACAAACTACGCGAAGTTACTTTACCGGATAATATCGTAAAACTCGATAAGAATGTATTGGCATTTTTAGAGAGTGCCGATCAAGTCTATAAAGGAAAACGGGGATGGATAAATATGTCTATGATAGACACACCGCTTAGGATTGACGAGCTCGGAAAACTTGGTGAGGGATTCTTACAAGCGGCTGGAACTAAACCGAATCAAACCTATACGCATTTTTTAGCGATTGGAGAAATTACAGACTAGCAGTGACAGGAGCTGGCTATACGCTGGCTCTTGTTTTTGTTAGAAAGGAGGAATTGTAATGTTTCACATGATCTTTTTTGGATTTTTAGTCTTACTAATTGTTTTCATCGTTGGTATTCTTGCTTATGAAATCCTATCCGAGAATTATGATAAATGTTACGGACGTATGGAAAAAGAGGAACTGGCACATAACGGAAATTGCAGGGGGATGGGACGAGAATGCCGGAGTTGTCCGTATTACACGGAATTGCCGATTATGAAAATAGATGAGAAAGAGGATGAAAACTAATGGTATATTTCTATGCATTAATTCTGGTATGCTTGTATGTTTGTATGGGAGTGTTGCTGTCATGGGTTTTGTATACGAATAAAGTTGAAATGAGTAAATTTGAAAAGAGGGCCGTATTCAGTATCGTTATTTTGGGATGGCCGATGATCTTAATTGTAATTGTTGGAAAAGTATTTCGAATGTGGTTGGAGGATTAGGCAATATGAGTTTATTCGAAGAATTCAAACGACAGTTCCCTTATATGGTAGACCATGTATCTAATATAAAAAATCATCGAGACGGAACTATCGATATTTTCTATGAAGATGGGTCATTTGGAGTATTCGACAATGTCATAGGAACCTTTCGATATTTTCCAAAATGCAGGGATATGGAAATGACAGAAAATCGTTGGAAAATTGAATTGGGTCAAAAGATCTACCGTACAATGTTAAGTAAGGGTTATACCATGAGGCAACTTTCCGATATTAGCAAACTTGGGTATGATACATTATCTCGATATATTAATGGTCATACAGCTCCAACCTCTTATACACTGAAACGTATTGCTACAGCACTTGGAGTAAGTGTAGGAGAGTTAACCAGTTTTGAAAAATATTATAAGTAATGTTGGAGTATTTGTAGAAAGAGGAGTTTGGAGTATATGACGTATTCCTACTTCTCTTTCTATATTTAGAATGTTGGAGTAAATATAGAATAATGTTGGAGTAAACCCCAAACATCTTATAAAGTATATTTGGAGTATTTGTAGAATGTATATTTTACCTTTATGTGAAGTTTGGAGTAAATACAAAACATCTCAATTCTATATTTACAACATCTTTTTTATTTCGCGAAAAAAACAAAGCCTATTATGAGAGGAAAGGGTTAATCGTGAGATGAACTCCTTCCTTTTGTATTTTTGTGTATACTTTATTCATCCTTATTCTTTTTTATTTCTACTGTGGTTAGGAGGCTCTGTTTATATGAAGGAAAATCGGTTTCAATCAAAATTGATCGAGGATCTTGAATCCCGTTTCCCAGGATGTATTATTCTAAAGAACGATTCCAGTTATAGGCAGGGCGTTCCTGACCTAACTATTTTCTATCAAGACAAATGGGCAACGTTAGAAGTAAAAAAGAATAAAAAAGCGGTCCATCAACCGAATCAGGATTATTATGTGGACCAAATGAATAAAATGTCTTTCTCGCGTTTTATCTATCCAGAGAATAAGGAGGAAGTGTTACATGAACTTCAACAAGCATTTAGAGATTAAAGGAGGACATGCTATATTTGGAGCGTCCCAACATTCATGGCTCCGTTACAATGACGATAAGTTAATTGAACGAGTCGATAATTTAATGAGTAAGAATTTGGGCACTGAAATACATGACTTTGCCAGATCTCAAATTGACTTAGGAATTCGATCAACTAGTGTTCGTAGTTTGAAAAATTCTTTAAAAACCTATATTTACAGAAAATATTTTGATGAAGAAATCGACAGTTTGAGCGATTACGGAAAGAAGATTATTAATGGTGTTTCTCGCCTGAACAAAACCATTTTTGATAATCTTCAAACCTATATCAACGATTGTGTAGGTTACTGTATGACACCAGAACAGAAACTTTGTGCCGATCTCTATTATTTTTATGGCACTGCAGATGCGATTTCTTATCGAGATCATATTTTACGGATCTTCGATTTGAAGACGGGTCGTATCGAAGCTCATATGGAACAGCTAATGGTGTATGCAGCGTTTTTCTGTATTGAGTATAAGGTTGATCCAAAAGAAGTAGAACTATTCGATTTAAGACTTTATCAGAATGATCATGTGGTTTGTCATAATCCAACGGCTGCGGATATTGAGCAAATCGTCAATAAAGTGGTTCACAGCCGTAACGTGATTCAAAAGGTATTTGTTGATAAGATGTAAGGAGGACAAATCATGAGTGATATGATAAGTGAGATGTTAGAGATATTGACCGGAGTGTCTAGTGAAGAGGAATTACTTCATTATGGTACACCAAGACATTCTGGAAGATATCCTTGGGGATCAGGAGAAGATCCATATCAGCATGGAAGTCGTGACTTCTTAAGTCGTGTAGAAGAATTAAAAAAACAGGGGTGGCAAGAGACTCCTGAAAATATAAGAGAAGAGTTTGGGCTCAACACTACACAGTATCGAATGGAAAAGAAAATATGCCGAGAAGAACGGCGTACTATGCAGGTTGATCAAGCTAAGTCCCTTCGTGATGATGGACTAACTCCAACTGAGATTGGTAGAAAAATGGGTTTGAACGAATCCAGTGTTCGATATTTGCTGAACGAAGATGCAGAGAGTCGTATGCGAACTACCAAAGCAACCTATAATCTACTAAAGGAGCAAGTAGATGAAAAACGAATGATCGATGTTGGAACAGGTGTTAATCTGGATTTGAATATTTCCAATGAGCAGCTCAACACAGCTCTTTATATGTTGGAGCGAGAGGGGTATCATATTTATAAAGGTGGTATTCCTCAGGCTACCAATCCAGGAAAACAGACAAACCAGAAGGTTTTAACCAAACCAGATGTGGAGCATAGAGAAATCTACAACTACGATCAGGTCCATACTATTAGAGATTATATTTCCAGGGATGGTGGAGAGACTTATGAAAAGAAATTCAACTACCCTTCCAGTATGGACAGTAAAAGACTCCAAATTGTCTATAAAGAAGATGGCGGAGAATTAAAAGATGGACTTGTAGAACTTCGAAGAGGTGTTCCTGATTTGTCTTTGGGAGATTCCCATTATGCACAGGTTCGTATTTTAGTAGATGGTGACCGATATATTAAAGGAATGGCTATATATTCTGACGATTTGCCTGATGGAGTAGATGTTCGTTTCAATACCAATAAGTCTAAGACCACTCCTGTGAGGGATGTATTAAAGCCTATCAAAAATGATCCCGATAATCCATTCGGTTCTTCTATTAAAGATGCTGATCAAGGTGGACAATATTGGTATGACTCCAAGACAGGTGAAAGAATTCCTGGAAGCTCAAAGAATCCGAATAAGAAGCTTGGATTAATTAACAAAAGAGCTGATGAAGGAGATTGGGGAGATTGGAAAAATGGCTTACCATCTCAGTTTCTTTCTAAACAGTCTATCACTATGGCTCAAAAACAGCTTAATATTGCAAAAGCAGATAAACTGGCAGAGTTTGAAGAGATTACTAATCTTACCAACCCTACAATTAAGAAACATTTATTGTCTAAATTTGCAGATGGTTGTGACTCTGCTGCAGTTGATCTAAAAGCGGCATCCTTACCAGGTCAACGATACCATGTTATTATTCCAGTTTCATCTTTAAAAGATACTGAAATCTATGCACCAAATTACAAAGATGGAACAAAGTTGGCTCTGATCCGATATCCTCATGGAGGAAGATTCGAGATTCCACTTTTGACAGTGAATAATAAACATCCTGAGGCTAAAAGAATATTGGGTAAAGACATTACAGATGCAGTTGCTATTAATAAGAAGATTGCTGATCGATTATCCGGAGCAGACTTTGATGGCGATACTGTAATGACAATACCAACCCATGACCGAAAAGGTCGTGTAAAGATCTCCAGTTCCGATCCATTGTCTCAGTTGGAGGGGTTTGACCCTAAAGTTATGTATGGACCTGAGACATATAAAGGCAAAACTATCAAGCTCATGAAAGATGAGAAGACTGGTAAAGATGCGACTCAGTCGGAAATGGGCAAGATCTCAAATCTGATTACTGATATGACCTTGGCTGGAGCTAGTAATGCTGAGCTGGCCCGAGCTGTTAAACACAGTATGGTCGTTATTGATGCTGCTAAACACAAACTCAACTATAAACAGAGTGAGATCGATAATAACATTGCCGAGTTAAAGCGTACTTATCAGGTAAAGATCGACAAGAATGGAAAAGTCCGTTATGGCGGAGCTTCTACTCTTATTTCAGCGGCTAGTGGTCAGGCTACTGTACTGAAAAGGCAGGGTGAGCCAAAGGTAAATCTAAAAGGAAAACCGTGGTACGATTCTTCTAGACCTGAAGGTGCTCTTATTTACAAGACTACAGATGATCTTTACAAACTGTCTGGGTCTACATTCGATAAGGATACCAGAATGTTTACCAGAACAACCAAGGATGGAAAGAAGATCCGGTATTCTGCAGATGATAAGGCTGCGGTTGAAAAATACACCCCCGTCAAAGTAAAAGATAGTCAAGGAAGAACTGTGGGGTGGAGAAGCAAAGATGGCTCCGTCGATTATAAAGTGGCCCCACGTACTCAAAGAAGTACCCGCATGCTTGAAACAGATGACGCCATGACTTTGGTATCCCCTGGTCAACATAAAATGGAACTGGTCTATGCTGAATACGCAAACAGTATGAAAGACCTGGCTAATAGATCCCGCAAGCTTATGATGACCACCGGTAAAATAGACTACGATAAAAATGCAAAGGCCGCCTACCAAAAAGAAGTAGACTCCCTTATGCAGAAATTAAACAATGCAGAAAAGAACCGCATCAAAGAAAGAGCTGCTCAAAGAATGGCAAATGTTGAAGTGTCTAGAAAGAAAGCCGATAATCCTGACTGGAAAACTTCCGATATTAAGAAAGCGAACCAGCAGGCTATTACAAGAGCTAGACAAGAAGTAGGCTCTATCAAACGTAGTCAAAGAAATATAGACATTACTGACAAAGAATGGGAAGCTATTCAGGCTGGAGCTATTAGTGAGAGCTATTTAAAGCGTATCTTAGATAACACAGACATTGACAAGTTAAGAGAAAGAGCTACCCCTCGTAGTTCTAAAGAACTATCCCAGGCCAAAATAAATCAGATCAAAGCTCTGAGTGCTTCTTATACCCAGGCCGAGATAGCTGAGAAACTATCCCTGTCACCATCTGTTGTATCAAGATACCTGAAAGGAGGAAACTAAGTATGACTGAACAATGTATGCTTACAACATTCGACAATCCTTACAATCCTTTCACAAATTTCAATGAATGGTTCTTGTATGACATGCAGCAAGGCTACAACACTTGTGGTTACTTGGATCGAATTGCAAATCTTTCAAATGATTTATCAGATGAAGAAGCCAAACAGGCTACCGAAGCGGCAATCGATCGTATATTGGATCACGATTTTTTAAATATTTACAAGAAAGTTCGAATCTCAGATAAAAATATCGTTAATGATTCGATCATCAAACAGGTTTAACGCTCAATAAGGGGGGGGGGGGTCACGGAATCAACACCCCCTCCTCGAAT
>ERZ1643249.572-NODE-572-length-41524-cov-6.564904_pt1 | contig 41524 bp, 40 predicted proteins | sample MGYA00579263_ERZ1643249 | MGnify/ENA primary metagenome ERZ1643249 (study PRJEB29033, sample SAMEA4952264) | chicken gut metagenome | biome: Broiler Chicken; feature: Gastrointestinal Tract; material: Caecum | place: Ireland | collected 2018 | study: Broiler...
CTTGCAGATGAAGCCTGCAAAGATCAGGGAGCTGATCAGGCGGATTACAAAGAGAAGGGCCAGGAACGGCACGGAAAACTGTCCGTAGCCGGAGCGCACAAAGCTCCACAGGAAGCTGGTCACGCAGCTGCCGGCCGCCGCCAGATACATCACTCCTCCGTCAAACTTTTTGTATTTGTAAGCGGCAAATACAAGCTCCGCTCCTGCTCCCTGGATAATGCCGGCCACAATGACCATCGGACCGAACCAGTTGCCCAGCAGAACCTCGATCACAGCGGCGATCACTTCAGCGACAACGGCTGCTCCGGGCTTCTGCAGGATATAGCCTGCCAGCGTCGCGGCCATGAACCAGACTCCAAACACAATCTCATTCCCCAGCGGAGAGAGACCTGCAGGAGTCAGCGCCGCCGCGATAAAGGAGGACAGGTAGACACCCGCCAGGTATACGACTCCGAACACAATACAAATCATTGCCACCATGATAATTTCTTTCAGTTTCCAGCTGTTTGTCTTCTTTTCCATTGTTCTTTACCCCTCATTCGTCGGACTGTTCACAGATAATGTAAAATGCAGAATATAATGGGGCACAGACTGTTCCATCAGCCTGCACACCTCTTCCAGATAATCAAAAACCTTCTGCACGTCTCCCTCTATGCGGGTCGCGTAATGGATGGTCTTCGGGTTCAGGCCTTCCGCCTCCGCCATGCGCCACACCTTGGCGATCTCATCAATGTAATCTCCCGTTCCCATAGGGTAGAGAGCCAGCTTGCAGAGCACCGGAAAATGCCGGTCCTGGATTTTTGCCCGGTTCGGCGCCTCTCCTTCCCGGTCCAGAAGGCTGTCTCCATCCGTATCTCCCGGGCACCCCTTGGAAAACTGTCCTTCCAGAGCCATATGTACCTCCGGCTGCCATGCGTTGATAAACAGGGCGCGCACAGCATCCGCCACATAGGGCAGCTTTCCCCGGTAGACGGTGGACAGGGCGTCCGACTGGCTCCAGACCGCAGAAGTGTCTGTCTTCTCCAGAGCGCCCAGAATCACTGATACAAAATTGTCTGTCATAGGATACAGAGAAAAACGGCATCCAGAGATGTCCAGATTCGTTCCTCTTCCTTCCCAGGGCAGATCGTCGCGGCAGCAGCCGCAGTTTGCTGTTTCCATAAAAATTGCTCCTTTCCTCTCAGAGGAATATAGTTCAGAAGCAAAAAAGGATGCTTTTACGAAAAAAAGCACCCTGATTATCACCGCCCGGATCGCAGACGGCTCTGTCCATTAGAATCGCTTCCCTTCGCTGGTCCTAACCAGAGCAGGTTCAAAGAGTCGGACTTATGCAGTCCTCTCAGCTCCAAAGAGTTCCCCTAGAATTCTAAACTATATTCTGTTCTGATTTTTTACACATCTACTATAGCGTGTCATAAAGGCGGTGTCAAGCAGAAATCCCTGTGTCTCATCCAAGCTCCGGATACTCCGGATACCGCATTCCCACAAGGGTCAGTCCTTTCGCGGGCGCCGTAGGCCCTGCCGCCTGCCGATCACAGGCCTCCAGGATACCGGCCATGTCCTCCGGCGCATACGCGCCAAGTCCGGTCTGGATCAGCGTTCCCGCCAGGATTCTCACCATATTGTAGAGAAAGCCGTTTCCGGTGACACGAATGCAGATCAGCCGTCCCTGTCCGGAAAGTTTCTGCTCTTCCACCTCCAGGCTGTAGATGGTCCGCACTGTGGTCTCCGCCTGGGTATGGATGCTGCAGAAGCTCTTGAAATCGTGTTCTCCGAGGAAATACGGACAGGCAGCCTTCATGCGCTCCACGTCCAGCTTTCTCCGGAAGAAATACGTATTCATCCGGTATGCGGGCAATTCAAACTCCCGGTTCAGAATCCGGTATTCATAGGTCTTGACGCAGGCGGTCTTCCGGGGGTGGAAATCAGCCGGCACCTCCAGAGAACACTGTACCCGGATATCCTCCGGCAGGCGGCTGTTCAGCGCATAGGAAATCTTCTCCGCCGGCATTCGGGCCGCCGTGTCAAAGACCGCCACGTTTCCCAGCGCATGAACGCCGGAATCCGTCCGGCTGGCGCCGATGACTGTAATCTCCTCCCGAAACAGGGAAGAAAGCTCCCGGTTCAGGACCCCTTCTATGGTCTCCCCGTTCTTTTGCACCTGCCAGCCGCAGTAGTTCGTTCCGTCATAAGCCACTGACAGCAGCACCCTTTTTCGGTTCTGACTCATAACCGTACTCTCAGCGGCGCTCATAATATCACTCTCACCGCAATGATGGCCGCCAGAAACAGCAAAAGGATACCGTAAGCACAGTAATCCCTGCCTGCATAGACAAGCGGCTTCATCTTGGTCCTTCCCTCTCCGCCCCGGTAGCAGCGCGCCTCCATGGCCATGGCCAGATCATTGGCCCTCCGGAACGCCGAGATAAACAGCGGAACCAGCAGGGGCACCAGATTTTTTGCCCTCTGGATTAGATTTCCATGCTCAAAATCCGCTCCTCTGGCCATCTGCGCCTTCATGATCTTATCCGTCTCCTCCAGCAGAATCGGGATAAACCGGAGGGCGATAGACATCATCATGGAGATCTCATGAACCGGCACATGAAGCTTCTTCAGCGGTCCCAGCAGCGTCTCCAGCCCGTCCGTGAGATCATTGGGCGTCGTGGTCAGCGTCATCAGCGAGGAGCCGATAATCAGGTAAATCAGGCGGATCGCCATGAAGATGGCGGTGCGGAGTCCCTGATCAGTGATCCGCAGCTTCCAGATCTGCACCAGCACCCGGTCTCCGGGCGTCAGAAACAGATTAAATACCAGCGTGATCATCAAAATAATGAAAATAGTCTTTAAGCCACGCACAATAAAATGAAAAGGCACCTTGGAAAGGCGGATCATGGCAATCAGAAACACAGTCGCTACCACGTATCCAACCCAGCTGTTAATCAGAAACAGAGCCACCAGAAACCCAATCGTGCCCACCAGCTTTACCCGCGGGTCCAGCTTATGAAGAATGGAATCTGCCGGATAATACTGTCCCAGCGTAATATCTCTTATCATAGTTTCTTTCCCTTCTTCCGGAAGGCCTCCAGAATCTCTTCCCTGGCCTCTTCTATCGTCGTCGCATTTTCGTCTGCGTCAAAGCCCCTGTCCTTCAGCGTGTGCATGATATAAGTCACCTGAGGCGCGGCAAGCCCCACGCTTTCCAGCTCCTTATAGTGGCGGAACACCTCCCGCGGAACATCGTCGTACATGACTTCTCCCTGATTCATCACAATGATGCGTTCCACATATTTTGCCACATCCTCCATGCTGTGGGAGACCAGAATGACCGTGATTCCCCGCTCTTTATGAAGCAGACTGATCTGATCGAGAATCTCGTCCCTGCCCCTGGGGTCCAGACCTGCAGTGGGCTCATCCAGAATCAGCACCTCCGGCTCCATGGCCAGCACGCCCGCGATAGCTACCCGGCGTTTCTGGCCGCCGGACAGATCAAAGGGAGACTGCTTCTCATACTCCTCAGAAATTCCTACCATGCGCAGGGCTTCTCTGGCACGCTTCTCGGCCTCTTCCTGGGAAAGGCCCTGGTTCTTCGGCCCAAAGCACACGTCACTGAGTACATCCACTTCAAAAAGCTGGTGCTCCGGATACTGGAAGACCAGCCCCACCTTGCTGCGGAGACGGCGCATGTCATAATTCTCGGAATAAATGTCTTCTCCATTAAAATAAATATGTCCCGATGTCGCTTTCACCAACCCGTTCAGATGCTGGACCAGCGTGGATTTTCCGGAACCCGTATGGCCGATCAGGCCGATAAACTGGCCATCCCGGATCTCCAGACTGACCTGTTTCAACGCGTGAATCTCATAGGCCGTATCCGGACTGTAGGTATAACTGACGTTCTCTAATACAATTGACATAACGCTTCCACCAGTTCCTCTCTTGTCAGAATCCCGTCAGGCAGATCAAGCCCTGCTTTTTTCAGTTCCCAGGCAAGCAGTGTGGCCTGGGGCACATCCAGCCGGTAGGATTTCAGCGTCTCCACCTGGGAGAAGATCTCCCGGGGCGTCCCCTGCATGACTACTTTGCCGTCATCCATGACGAGAACCTTATTTGCGTAAATGACTTCTTCCATATAATGTGTGATCAGAATGACCGTAATATCTTCCACCTGATTCAACGCCCGGACCGCGCGGATGACTTCCTTCCGCCCATTGGGGTCCAGCATGGCTGTAGGCTCGTCCAGCACGATACATTTCGGATGCATGGCTACCACACCGGCTATGGCTACCCGCTGCTTCTGGCCGCCGGAAAGCTTGTTCGGAGAATGATGCCTGTATTTCAGCATATTGACCGCTTTCAGGCTCTCCTCCACACGTTCCCAGATTTCCTTTGTGGGCACTCCCATGTTTTCCGGGCCGAATCCCACATCCTCTTCCACAATCGTCCCGATGATCTGGTTGTCCGGATTCTGGAATACCATTCCCGCGCTCTGGCGCACATCCCAGAGATTTTCTTCCTCCCTGGTATCCAGGCCGTTTACCCAGAGAGTCCCTTCGCTGGGAGTCAAAAGGGCATTGATATGCTTGGCGAGTGTAGACTTGCCGGAACCGTTATGTCCCAGGATCGCCACAAAATCGCCCTTCTCCACCTCAAAGCTTACGCTGTCCACTGCCCGGATCGTCTCCTTCTCCCGGCCCTCTTCATCGTATTTTCTATAATTATATACCAGCTTATCCGCCTTAATCATTTCCTGTCTTTTTTCCATCCGTGTCTCTTCACTTCTCACTTTCCAACCGGAACGGCTTTTGCGCCGGATTTCCTTTTACTATTTCTTCTTATTATTTCCTTTTTTATCCTTAATTCCCCGTTCGGGCGTCCCGCTCTACGGAATATGTCAGCTTATTTTATCCTATCTGCAGGGCTTTTGCAAGAAAAAACCTGTCCGCGCGCCAGATTTGGATAAACTGTCCGCCTCTCTCGCCTGTCCTGTCAAAACAAAAAGAGGCTGCGTTCTGAAACACAACCTCTATCTATCTCAAGCGGCCCTTCCTCCGCGTCCTCTTCTCTTTGTGAGCTCCTCATATTCTTTCAGCTTCTGTCTCTCTTCCGGCGTCAGCTGGGTGGGAACCTGAATCTGTATCGTCACATACTGGTCGCCGTGCACCTTACTGTCCTTCATGGAAACGATCCCTTTGCCGCGCAGGCGGATCTTTTTGCCTGACTGAGTACCGGCCGGAACCTTGCACACCACATTACCATAGAGGGTCGGGAAGCTGGCTTCTCCGCCAAATACGGCTGTCGTAAACGGAATATCCGCTGTGGTATAGACGTCCATTCCTTTCCGCTCATAACCTGCTTTCGGCGCGATGTGCACCTTCAGAAGCAGATCGCCGTTCTCTCCGCCGCCGATTCCCGGATGGCCCTTGCCGCGCAGGCGGACGCTCTTGCCGTCGTCGATTCCCGCGGGGATGTGTACGCTCAGGGACTGCACGCTGCCGCTCCCGTCCGCTGCCTGAATGTGGATCATCTTATCGCACCCAAAGGCCGCCTCTTCGAAACCGACTGTAATATCTGCGTGCAGATCCTCTCCTTTATAAGAGCTCTGCCGGTACCCGCTCTGGAAACCGGAGCCTGCCCTGCCGCCAAAGCCGCTCTGGCCGCTGCCATGGAATATATTTCCGAAAATATCCCCGAACATATCGTCCATGTTCATATTGCTGCCGTCAAAATGAAACTCATGATAGGTTCCGTCGCTGGAACGGTAGCTTCCGGTGCCAAAACCGCCGTTTCCAAAGCCTCCGTTTCCAAAACCTCCATAAAAGCCTGATCCATTGCCTGCACCGGAAGCCCGTGCTCCGCCCGTCTCGTCAAAGGCTGCGAATCCAAACTGATCATACAGCTTCTTCTTTTCCGGATCGCTTAAGACGTTATAAGCCTCTGTTACTTCTTTGAATTTCTGCTCCGCTGCCTTGTCATCCGGATTCATGTCCGGATGATACTTTTTTGCCAGTTTCCGGTATGCTTTCTTAATCTCTTTCTCGTCAGCCTGCTTTCCGATGCCGAGCACCTCGTAGTAATCCCTTTTCATCTGCAATCACCTCCCAGTCCAAGCATGTCATACTCAGAGGAACGGGGGCGCCAGCCCTCCGGCCGGCGTCCCCGTTCCTCTGTCGTCTATCTGAAAAGGCGTCAGCCTTCAATTGTAATATAGCTGTTATTTTCTACAACAGGCTTTTCTTCCTTCTTCGGAACTGTAATCTTCAGAACACCATCTTCAAACTTCGCCTTGATGTCTTCCTGCTTCATCTCATCGCCTACATAGAAGCTTCTGCTGCAGGTTCCCGCGTAACGTTCTCTGCGGATGTAGGTTCCGTTCTCCTGCTTCTCTTCCTTATTGCTGCCAGTAGAAGCCGTGATGGTCAGATACCCGTTTTTCAGCTCTGCCTTCACGTTCTCTTTCTTTACGCCCGGCAGTTCAATCTCAATCTCATAAGCGGAAGCTGTATCCTTCACGTCGGTGCGCATCAGGTTTGCCGCTTCCTTCCCATAGGTCCTCTTTCCTGTATACGGAAACGCGAAATCACTCATAAAATCATCCAGTAAACTTTCTCCAAAAATACTCGGCATTAACATAACTCATTCCTCCTTATTTGCTGCGGTTCTCCAACCGCTGTACCAGCTTTCTCATCGGAACCTCCGGAAGCTTTATCTGAAAATCTTCAAAATTCTTTATCGATTTTCCCTCTTCCTTCGTTCTGAGTATGTTATACCACCTTTATTAGCACTCGTCAAGCATGAGTGCTAATATTTTATAAATTGTTTATATTCTTAATTTTTGTATAAGAATCATAATTATTTTGAAATATTTACTGTACAATTTCTTTGTTTTCCGGCAGCCAGCCTTCCGGTATCTTCCGCCTCATCCTGTCTCTCCGCTTACAGCCGCTTTACCGCGTCCATGGCCAGATCGGAACGCTCACATTCCTGGGCAGAAAGGCTGATCTGCCAGCAGAGCGGGCTTCCTTTCATATAGTTTGCCGCATAGCTCAGGCCGTTGGTCCGCTCATTTAGAAACGGCCGGTCAATCTGCTGGGGATCACCGAGCAGAATGATCTTTGTACCCCGGCCTGCCCGGGTGATTATTCCTTTGACCTGGTTGGGCGTCATATTCTGCGCCTCATCAATAATCAGGTAGGTTTTCACAATGGAGCGCCCCCGGATAAAATTCAGCGCTTCCGTCTGAATCAGGCCCCGCTCAAAGATTTCGCTGACCTTGTCTCCCAGCAGCATCTCGTTTTCATATCTGCGCCCTTCGTCAGAATCCAGAAGCTGCTCCAGATTATCGATGACAGGGCGCATGAGCGGCGCGATCTTTTCCTGCTCATCTCCGGGCAGGAAGCCAATATCCTCGTCAAACTGGGCGTTGGGACGGCTGATGACAATCCGGCGGTACTCGCCGTTGGGATTGTTGTAGAGCTTTTCCAGCCCCACCGCCAGCGAATAAAAGGTCTTCGCAGTGCCTGCCATTCCTTTGATAATCACAAGCGGCGCCTTGTCGGCTCCCGTCATCAGGGCCTCCTGGATAAAATACTGTCCCACATTGCGGGGCGACACGCCATAGGGCCTGCTTTTCTTATAGACGAGAGGAACGATGCGGTTCCCTTCTACGCGGCCCAGCAGCGTCTTTTTCGAAGACTGGTCCAGCCTCAGCACAAGAAACTCATTTTCTGTAAGCTCCGGTTTCTTCCTCTCCCCGCTTTCATCTGTCTGATAGACCGCCTCTGAGGGAATCCCGCTTTTTTTGAATTCCTTCGCCAGCTCCTCCGGCAGATAGACCTCCGCGCGGCCGGTGTACAATGCGTCGTCAGGACTTACCTGCTCCGTCGTAAAATCCTCCGCCTTGATGCCGAGAATATCCGCCTTAATCCGCAGAACCAGATCCTTCGTCACCAGGACGACCTGTTCCTCCGGGTTCTGCTCCTGCAGTCCCCGGCAGACCATCAGAATCCGGTTGTCCGCCTTGTCCTCCGGAAGATCCGGCGGAAGCTCCACATGCACAAAATTCTTCTCAATGCGCAAAAGGCCGCCTTCCGGCAGCCTCGTCCCCTCAAACAAATCTCCGCTCAGGCGCAGTTCCTCCAGCATACGGATTGCTGTGCGCGCATTTGCCCCCCGCTCGCCTTCCGCTTTTTTCAGTCCATCCAGCTCCTCCAGAACTACCAGCGGCAGAACCACCGTGTGCTCCTCAAAGCAGCGCAGCGCGTAAGGCGCCTGAATCAGTACATTGGTATCCAGTACGTAAGTCTTCTTCATAGTACCTCCCCGGATAGTATTCTTATCTTCACTATAACATCCGGGGAGAGCCCTTTCTATCAGCCTTCTTTTAATTTTCCGTAAAATCTCCGTAAACCCTGTACGGAAAGCTCCGGTTTCTGTCTTTCCTGTCTTTATCCTTCCGCCGGCACTCTTTCCCGATCCGGATGCTCTCCGGACCATCCGATCTGCGGAAGCGTCATCAGGCGGTGCATGTCGTCATCCTCAATGGTGAAGCCGAACACGTCCAGGTTCTGGCGCATGCGCTCCGGAGAAGAAGACTTCGGCAGCGGCAGAACCCCGCACTGCAGGGCGAACCGGATACAGATCTGAGCCACGGATACCTGGTATTTGTCCGCCAGCTCCGCAAGCAGCGGCTCCTTCAGAACACGGGCCCGGCCTATGGGACTCCATGCCTCCACCTGGATGCCAAGCCTCTGGGAAAAGTCCACCGCCGCTTTCTGGATATAACCCGGATGGAATTCCAGCTGGTTCACCACAGGAACGATCCCGGTCCGCTCCATCAGGTTATTCAGATGGTGAGGCAGGAAATTGCTGACGCCGATGGCCCGGACCTTTCCGGCCCGGTAAAGCTCCTCCATCGCCTTCCAGGTCTCCACATCCAGCTCTCTCCACTCGGCGCTCAGATCCTCCGGCCGGGGCCAGTGAATCAGATACAGATCCAGATAATCCGTCCCAAGCTTCTTCAGGGATGTCTCAAATTCTTTTCGTGTGGATTCATAGCCAAGCCTGCTCCGCCACACCTTTGAAGTAATAAAAAATTCCTCTCTGGGAATCCCGCTCTCCCGCACAGCCTTTCCCACCGCTTCCTCATTCAGATAGGCGGAAGCCGTGTCAAGGTGCCGGTATCCCTGACGGATAGCCTCACTGATAACAGCCTCGTCCTGACCGTCCGCCGCTTTGTAAGTACCGAAACCTACAGCCGGAATTTCCACGCCGTTGGCCAATGTAAATGTATGACGCATCCTTGATTCCTCCCCTAAAAAACATTTCCATGTTATATAGTGTAACATGTCCGCTTCTTTGAGAAAAGACTCTTTTCATTCAAAAACGCTGGCAGAAAGGCGAAAGTTCCGGCCGTCCATATTACAGCACCTTGCTTCCGTTGGCGGTCAGCTTGAATCTGGAGCCCAGCACCTCCGCCGCGCGCCTGCACATCAGCATCCGTTCCAGAAAGATTTCAAAATAATCCAGCATGGAGCAGATCTCATCATCCAGATGAATGTCCAGATGAATCACCTTTTTTTCCACATTCACTGTAAGCTCCGTGCTTTTCGCCGCGTAGTTCACCCGGTCATGAATGTCAAAGGTAGACATATCCTTATTGCGCACCCGGTCCCGGCGCACGTCTGTCTTGTCCGCCAGAATGAGGGCCGCCGAAATCGGGTCAAAGGCTGTGCCGGTATTTTCATCATGATTTCCTACAGCGCTCACCACGGCCGCCACCTCTGCCGGCTCCATCCCCATGTCCCGCAGGATCTGAAAGACCAGCACGGCTCCGGAATGGGCATGGTCATGGCGGTTCACCGCATTTCCCACATCGTGCATATAGCCTGCGATCCGGGCCAGTTCAATCTGCCGCTTCGGATAATCCAGCTGCTTCAGGATTCTTCCCGCCGTGGCGGAGACCCGGCCCGCATGGATCTTCGAGTGTTCTGTATATCCCAGCACGCCAAGCATTTCATTGCCCCGCGCAATCAGCTGATCGACATATTCATTTTTTACCACATCTTTTACGGTTACTTTCTCCATTCTTCTCACTCCTGTTCCATCTTTAGCAATATGAAAATTGTACCCGTCTTATGTAAAATCCGTATGAAATTCAGGTTAACTCTTCAAATCCGCCTGAAACTGTCCCGAAACAGGCGCAAAACTTCCGGAAAGGCGCGTAAAACTGGTTCAAAACTTCTACAAAGGTCTTGCAAAATCAATTTTTTCTTGTAAAATAGGAAGAGGTTTCATGTCAATACCCTGGCGCCGGCATACCAGAGGGCAGTAAAGCCAAAATGGCTGCATTTCCTTTTCCGGCCGGAGCAAGGATATACTTTATGAGGAGTTTGAAATGATTAGTGTCAATAACGTAACCTTACGAATCGGAAAAAAAGCCCTGTTCGAAGATGTAAACATTAAATTTACAGAGGGCAACTGCTACGGCCTGATCGGAGCCAACGGCGCCGGAAAATCCACGTTTCTGAAAATTCTCTCCGGAGAACTGGATTCCACAAACGGCGAAGTGGTCATCACCCCGGGCCAGCGTCTCTCTTTCCTGAAGCAGGACCATTTCCAGTATGACGAGTACCCTGTGCTGGATACCGTCATCATGGGAAACGCAAGGCTCTATGAGATTATGAAGGAGAAGGAAGCCATCTATGCCAAGGAAGATTTCTCCGACGAGGACGGCATCCGGGCCAGCGAGCTGGAGGCGGAATTCGCCGACATGAACGGCTGGGAAGCGGAATCTGACGCCGCCACCCTTCTGAACGGCCTTGGCATCGAGACAGAGCTTCATTACAATCTGATGAAGGATCTGCTGGGCGCCCAGAAGGTCAAGGTGCTTCTTGCCCAGGCCCTGTTCGGCAATCCCGACATTCTGCTGCTGGATGAGCCTACGAACCACCTGGATCTGGACGCCATCGCATGGCTGGAGGAGTTCCTGATAGGCTTCCCCAATACCGTCATCGTGGTTTCCCATGACCGTTATTTCTTAAATAAGGTCTGTACCCAGATCGCAGACATCGACTATGGCAAGATTCAGCTTTACGCCGGAAACTATGATTTCTGGTATGAGTCCAGCCAGCTGATGATCCGTCAGATGAAAGAGGCCAACAAGAAGAAAGAAGAGAAGATCAAGGAGCTGCAGGAGTTCATCTCCCGTTTCTCCGCGAACGCTTCCAAATCCCGCCAGGCTACCTCCAGAAAGAAAGCCCTGGAGAAGATTCAGCTGGATGAGCTTCGTCCTTCCAGCAGAAAATACCCGTACATCGATTTCCGTCCCAACCGTGAAATCGGAAACGAGGTGCTGACTGTGGAAGGCATCTCAAAAACCATCGACGGCGTGAAGGTCCTGGACAACATTTCCTTCATTCTCGGACACGACGACAAGGTAGCCTTTGTAGGCGGAAATGAGTTTGCCAAGACCACCCTGTTCCAGATTCTGGCCGGCGAGATGGAGCCGGACGAAGGCACCTATAAATGGGGCGTTACCACAAGCCAGTCCTATTTCCCGAAGGACAATTCCTCGGAGTTCGACAACGACGATACCATCGTAGACTGGCTGACTCAGTATTCTGAAATCAAGGACGCTACCTATGTGCGAGGTTTCCTGGGACGTATGCTGTTCGCCGGCGAAGACGGCGTCAAGAAGGTCAAGGTTCTGTCCGGAGGCGAGAAGGTGCGCTGTATGCTTTCCAAGCTGATGATTTCCGGCGCCAACGTCCTGATTCTTGACGAGCCCACAGACCATCTGGACATGGAGGCTATCACCGCCCTGAACAATGGACTGATCAAGTTCCCGGGCGTGCTGCTGTTCTCCTCCCGTGACCATCAGATCGTACAGACCACGGCAAACCGCATCATCGAGCTTCTGCCGAACGGTTCCATGATTGACAAGATCACCACTTACGACGAGTATCTGGAAAGCGACGCGATGGCAAGAAAGAGGACCGTCTACACCAAATCTTCCAGCGACGAAGAAGACAACTAAACTCACAATACCAAAGGTGGTATGCGGCGCGCTCCGGTCATGGAGCCGCCCGGCGTACCGCCTGTTTTTCTGCGCGTCCCGAATCCGCGCGCAGCTTCTCCGGCCTGATCCGGACCTGCTGCTGTTTTCTGTTAGAACAGGAGTTGAAACCATGAATCTTCATGAAAGAAAAGAAACCGCAGTCCATCATGCCATGGCCCTGTCCGGCGGCTTTTTCGGCATGTACGCCCTCATGATCCGCAGCGCCACCTTCGGTTCCTCAGAGACCTCGAATCTGATATATCTGGTGGTAGCCGGCCTCTCCGGCTCCCTCTACTCGTTTCTGATTCGTCTGGGCGCCCTGGTCTGCTATATTGCGGGAATTGTATTTGCCACGCTGATGCCGAAAATCCTGAAAAAACCGGATTTCCGCTATATTTCCATCGGCATCGACATACTGGCCTGCCTGATGCTGGCTCAGCTTCCGGAAGAGCTGGACCCGGTACTGGCTCTCTATCCGATGTTCTTTGCCACTGCCGTACAGTGGCTGGCCTTTACCGGCGCCGCAGGCTACAACAGCGCGACCATATTTTCCACCAACAATCTGCGCCAGTGCTTCGCTTCCCTGAGCGAGTACCTGTATGAAAAGAAGCCGGAGCAGAAGCGCAAATGCGCCTTCTATGCCGGGACACTGCTCTGCTTCCATCTGGGCGTCATCTACTGCTGGGGCAGCCTGCGCTTTTTCGGAGTGCAGAGCATCTACGCCTGCCTGCCGCTGCTGGCTCTGCCTCTGGCAATGCTGGTGCTGAATGAGGAGCGCCACCCGGCTATTTTTAAACTTTTCGCACTCAGCCGCTTTTCTCTGAAAGGAGCACACGCTCCTTCAGCAGAACGGTCCTGATTATTCAAAAGCATTCAAAGGAGGAAACTGTTATGTTATACAAGACAAAAGGAACCTGCTCCGTAGGAATTGTCGTGGAGCTTGAACCGGATCACACGATTCAAAAGGTAGAATTCATCGGAGGCTGCTCCGGAAATACCCAGGGCGTCGCCAGCCTGGTCCAGGGCATGAAGGCGGAAGAGGCCATCTCCCGCCTGAAGGGTATCCGCTGCGGCAGCAAACCTACTTCCTGTCCCGACCAGCTGTCCAAAGCACTGGAAAAGGCCCTGGAAGAGACCGCTTAGGAAATGAAACTGCGGGCGTACCGCACAAATGCAAAAAGAGGACGCTTCCCTTATTTTTATGGGCGCGTCCTCTTTTTGTTTCTGTTCTTCTGTTCTTCTTTGCTCCCTGCTACACCCAGGAGGTTCTTCCCGCCTGAGTCCAGCGTTCTTTCTGAGCCTCGTACTGTTCATTCAGCCAGGCAATGGCCCCGTCAAACCCCTCCTGGGTAAACGGAAAATCCCGGTACTCCTTCTGCTCCTCCGCAGTGGACTCGAAACAGAAGGGCTCCGGATAAATCACAGCCTCCAAAAGCTTTTCCTCCCCTTCTTCCTTTTTGCGGAGCCGGTAGCGCATTCCCTGATAACTCCCCGTATAGACTCCTTTATTGATATAAGGCAGGCCTGCCTGCCCGTGCAGATCGATCATAACATCCTCCCCTTAAAGCGGATGCCGCTTTCTTACCACCTCAAAGGCTTCCTCCGCTACGGCAGCTGTCTCCGCAATATCCTCATCCGTCAGAGACGCGTTCAGAAAATGATTGTGATGGTTGGTGAAAAAGACGCCTCTCTTTACACACTCGGCCACCCACTCCTGATGAAGGCTTAAAGTGGGATCATCGGCAATCCGCAGGTAGAACAGGGACGGCATTCCTGTCACATGAAGGTCAAAGCCGAACTTCCGCGCGGCCGCAGTCAGTCCTTCCTTTACCTTTGTTCCCTTCTCGTTGAGCAGGTTTGCAATATCCAGTTTCTTCATCTTCTCGATGCAGGCAATTCCTGCCGCAAAAGGCACGGCGCTCATCCAGTAACTTCCCGTGTAGGAAAGACCGCTGACTGTATTTTTCAGAAATTCCTTTCCGCAGAGAGCGGACACGTTGTAGCCGTTCGCAAGGGCCTTGCAGAAGCAGATGAGATCCGCCTCAAAGCCGAAATAATGATCGGAACCGGCGATATCCATACGGAAGCCGGCCCGCACATCGTCAATAATCAGAACCGCGTCTTTCTCTGTGCAGAGCTTTCTCACCTTCTGCCAGAAGCCCTCGGCGGGCATCTCATTATCAGCGAAATTTCCGTGCATGTAGGGCTGGGAAATCACTGCCGCGATCTCATCCTTATTTTCATCAAAAACCCGCTCCAGGGCTTCATAATCGTTCCACTCCACATAAATATTATTGCAGACGTCTTCCTCCAGGATTCCCGGATAGTCTATCTTCTGGGTCCAGGGAGCGACCCCGTGGTAATAGCCTTTAAAGAAGACGATTTTCTTTTTATGGGTATACGCTCTGGCCGTCATGACGGCCAGCGTCGTCACATCGTTTCCGTTCTTGGCAAAGAAAGCCCAGTCCGCCGAATGTACGGTATCCACCAGCAGCTCCGCGAAATCAATCATTTTTGTAGAAGGCGAGGTCATGCAGTTCCCCAGCTCCATCTGGGCCCGGGCTGCCGCGTCCACGTCCGGATCGCAGTAACCCAGCACGTTGGGGCCGTAAGCGCACATATAATCAATAAAACGGTTGCCGTCCACGTCCCAGAAATAACTTCCCTTTGCCCGCTCTCCAAACATCGGGTATGCCTCCACCGGAATAAAGCAGCCCTCCGCCGGGCCCAGATGTCCGTATACGCCGGAAGGAATGACCTTCACCGCCCGGGCAAACTCTTCTCTGCTCTTTGTATAGGTATTGATCTTTCTCATCATCCGTTCCTCCTCTATGCCAGGTAAAGACTCACACGGTCCAGAATCCGGTTCATATTGTCTATCATGGAAATCATGCCGCTCATGCGGATATCGCCGGTGCCCACACAGGCCAGCGAATTCACCTTTCCGTCAAACAGGTCTCTGGCCGTCTGAATACTTCCAAACTCCATGCTGGCAGCCGGCGCCTTCGGCGCCTTCTTTACGGTGCGCAGCTGATGATCCTTTACGCAGACGGAAGCCACAGGGCCTCCGGCGATGGATACCCGGATGATTCCGTCCTGCATGTAGGAAGCGCTGGTCCGGCTCACCTTATCATGGTTTCCAATCTGGCTGATTGCCGACACAATCGTATAGAACATCAGTGCCGTACTCTTTTCAAAAAATTCCGGGTCCTTCAAATCCTCTTCCGACGCTCTGAGATAACGGGTCAGAATGTCCGTAAGCTTCGTAAAATCTTTCAGCAGAAATTTAATCTTCGTAAAGCCCTTGGAAGGGATCGGCGTCACCGTACCGTCAATCATTCCGTTAAACTTCTTCACGCTGGAAAACGGCAGCTTGATGTCGCAGTGCTCCACACCGTTTTTCAGCGTACAGGTTCCGTGATCAAAGCAGAGCGAAGCCGACGGGCCGCCAGACACCGCAAAACCGACGCTGATTTTTCTGTCCGCAATCAGGGCCTTCGCCTCCTCATCCACCTGAACCAGATTCTCCAGGGTGCCAAGCACCGCGTAAAGATTGATATAGGCCATGGTGGTTTCATCCGTATTATGTCTTCCAATCATAAATCTGTTCTTCCTTTCCCTGAATCTCAAAAATGAACGCCCCGTTTCTTTTCTTCTGCGCCATCACACAAAAATGCCGAACGGTCAGGTCCGGCATCTTCGCCAGCGCAGCATGCGCTCTTTTTTCTTTGTGTCCAGTATAAATTTTCAAGGGGAAAATGTCAAACTGAATTTTATATATGGACGGCTGACAACGGAATTTTTCAGTTCATGGACAGCGGAATTTCATAAAGCGGAATACCGCGGAAAGGAAACCCACAAAAATCCCCGCTGTTCGCTCCAGCGGGGATTTTACTAAAGGGGAGGATATAAGTAATTCGTTTCTCTTTTGTCTAATCCTAGTATAGCCCGCTTTCCCCGGTTTATACAGAAATTTTCAAAACTTCTATACTTTTCGGAAAAAATGTGCTAATCTCAGAGAGTGAAACCTTGTATCGTATCGATACAGAAAGGATGTGACTTCCATGTCCCCGAAAATAAAGCGTATCGCCGCCCTGCTGGGCGTCATCGTCCTTGTGGGCCTGTATCTGATCACCTTTATCCTGGCCTTTGTGGACCCTACAGCCTCCAAGGACTGGCTGAAGGCATCGATTATATGCACCATCATTATCCCGGTATTTTTCTATGCCTATCTTCTGGTGTACCGGAATCTGAAAAAATAAAGGGAAGACAGAATATGCAGGCAGACGGTATCCCGCGGCGCTTTCGCGCCGGAATACCGCCTGCTTTTACTGTTTTCATTTACTGTTCTTCATTTACTGTTCTTCACTTGCGGGTAAGCTATTACTATTCAGTCTTTGCCGTGCGTCTTTCAGACCATGCTCCTGTTCCCTCTCAACTATCACAATGTCAAATCGGTAGGCGGAGAGAATCATACCGGCAAGAACTGCGCTTCCTGTGATGCTTACGATCCCTTCCGATACAAAAGGAAAATTGCTGAAGGCTCCAAACTGAAAACCAAAATTCTCAATCAGATAAATCATTGTCTGAACGGCAAATACAAGTCCGCCGGAAAAGGCCACGGCTCTTCCCAGACGGTTTTTGATGCGGAACGCGGTGCCAAGCGCCAGGATCGGCAGCGCCAGCACAAGCGCTGTCAGAAACAGGGCCGGAACCCAGCCATACCGCAGTATCCACCAGGAAACGCGGTAATTTCCCAGATAATTTTGCGGGAGAATGTTCCGCAGCGACGGTTCCTCCAGAAACTGCATTTCATATTCTACGTGCCTCTCAAAATCCACAGTGTCTCCCGCAGGTTCTTCTTCCCCGTGCCAGACCCCCTCTCCGTCTTCATAGTACCATTGAGACGTGCCATACCGAAGCATTTCTTCTTCTGTCAGCTGAATCTCCCCGAAAGGTCTTGCATGTGGAAGGAGTTCCCGGATCAGCACATTGTTGTAGGCATCGTCCCACGCATCCGTGACAGAGGCCCGCTCTCCCGGAGCGAGAAATACCTGCCAGCTTTCCTTTACCCGGTTCCACTGCGGGGCAGCCCAGAGAATCAGCAGAATCAAAAAGCCGGCAAAAGCTGCCGCCGCTCCTTTTCCTTTTCCCACATTGGTCCAGCCCTTTTTCAGAAAATACAGGGAAACTCCCAGGCAGCTAAGCAGAAGGACCAGAATCGGAATATAGGTGCGTTCCCCCCAGTAACGCCCTGCCGCCAGCAGAATGCCCGCTGCCTGATAGAGGAACAGCAGAACGATTCCCTTGAAATACTGATTTCTTTTTCTGTAAAAGATAACGGTTCCGACCAGAATCCCTATCTGCACAACGCCCAGGAAGATCGTGGAGCTGGTCAGAGTCCAGATCGTTCCAGACACTGTCCCGGGCAGCTTTTCTGTCTTATATGCATATTCCAGCCATCCTGGAAAAAATGTGAAGGAAAGATACAGTCCCCCCAGACACACACAGACTGCAATAAAAATCACGCACATGCCTCTCGCATGCTTCAACAGAAACGGATACCCGAACCTCATGACCAGAAACAACACCAGCAGGCCCCAGAGATAATGCCGCTTATCCGAAATCTCAAACAGAATCCCTGACAGATTCCACTCCATCCCGTCCCGCAGCAGTTCCCCCGCAGCGCCCACCGCCATCAGAACCAGAATGAGCACCAGAAGGGGCTTTGCAATCCGCAGCCGGTGGCGCTTATTCAGTTCCATTCCGACCACGTCCGGGGCTCCCATATCGCGCACGGACCGCCTGTAGGCTTCTTTTTCCTCCACTCCGTATTCCATATAGAAAGCCGCCTTGTCTTCGATGTGGCCGCGCAGCTCTCTGTTGACCGAATCCAGGCCAATCTTGCAGGATATCTGCTCATCCACATCCTTCAGATAATTTTCCACCCTCTCAAAGCTTTCAGAAGGCACAGACGGCACCTCCCTCCAGAACGGCATGAACGGCTTTCTCGTACTCCTCCCACTCTTCCTTCTTTTTCCCCAGCAGCCTTTCCCCCTTCTTCGTCAGATGATAGTATTTGCGCATCCGTCCGCTCTCGGCAGCTTTTTCATAGCTTTCCACGGCTCCCTGCTCCTCCAGGGCATGAAGCACCGGGTACATCGTCCCTTCCTTCAGGGAAAATACATGATCGCTTCTCTCCTCCAGCTTCCGGATCATCTGATATCCGTACATATCCTCCTCTTCCAGAAGCTTCAGAAGAAGCATGGAGGTGCTGGCTGCCATCATCTTTTTATCCATCTCATCCCTCCTTTATACCTAGATATTCTATGTATATAGAATACCTTGGAAATCTAGGTATGTCAAGCAGAAAAAATGCAGAAACAGCTTCCCCGGTCCGGTTCTCTGTTCCTGCATTCTTTTTACTTCCATATACTATCCAGATACTATACAGAGGGCGGCATGTCCTACCCCTGTAAACAATCTGCCTGTCTTACGCCAAGCTTTCTCAGTTCTTCTTTGGCCTGCTCCAGGGACTGGAAATGAATCCCGTGGATTCCAAGCTTTCCAGCCGCCTCGATATTCACCAGCGTATCATCGATGAAAACAGCCTGTTCGGGCGCAATCTGATAACGCTCCATCAGAAGCTGAAATACCGCCGGGTCGGGTTTAATCACATGCTCCTGCCAGGAAAGGATATAGCCGTCCATCAGTTCAAGAAAATCCAGCTTGTCCTCCCTCTGGTCGTAGATATGCTTCGGCCAGTTGGAGAGGGCAAAGACGCGGATGCCCTGACTTTTGAGCTCCTGCACCCAGGGAACCGCATAGGAAAGCTTCCAGACGCACTCGCCCAGATTTTCATATACCTGCCGGATCTCCTTCTCATATTCCGGAGCCGCGGAGACGAAATCGCGGATCTCCTCCTCTTCCGTCTCAAGTCCCTTGTCGTGCTCCACCCAGGCCGGACTCAGGAACACCGCCTGCTCCACAGCCCGATATGCTTTTTCTTCCGGCACAATACTCCGGAGATACTTCTCCCAGCCATAGCCGGCCAGCACTCTGCCGATATCAAAAATCACTGTATCAATCATATGACGGCCCAGCTTATTTTCTGTAAATGATATCGTCACGACCCGGTCCGTTGGAAACCATGGTGATCGGACACTCAATATGCTTCTCCACAAACTCGATGTACTTCCGGCAGTTCTCCGGCAGATCCTCGTATTTCTTAATGCCGCGGATATCGCATTTCCATCCGGGAAGAACCTCGTATACCGGCTTCGCCTTGGAAAGGTTATGGGTGGTCGGGAAATCTGTGGTCACCTGTCCGTCGATCTCATAGCCTACGCAGACCGGAATCTCATCCAGGTATCCCAGCACGTCCAGCACCGTAAAGGCCACATCTGTAGCGCCCTGAATCCGGCAGCCGTATTTGGAAGCCACACAGTCGAACCATCCCATTCTTCTGGGACGTCCTGTGGTGGCGCCGTACTCTCCTCCGTCTCCGCCGCGGCGTCTCAGCTCATCCGCCTCGTCTCCGAAAATCTCGCTGACAAAAGCGCCTGCTCCCACTGCGCTGGAGTATGCCTTGCAGACTGCGATAATCTGCCTGATCTCATATGGCGGAATTCCGGCGCCGATAGCTCCGTACGCTGCCAGGGTGGAGGAAGAGGTTACCATCGGATAGATACCGTGATCCGGGTCCTTCATGGAACCCAGCTGTCCCTCCAGCAGAATATTCTTTCCCGCGCGGATGGCGTCCCAGAGATATGCAGACACATCGCACACATAGGGAGCCACCATTTCCTTATACTCCATCAGCTCCTCATAGAGCTTTTCCGGATCGAGAGCCGGCTTGTGATACAGATTTTCCAGAAGAATATTTTTCTGCACGCATACATTCGCGATTTTATCACGCAGATAAGCCTCGTCGGCAAACAGCTCGCTTACCTGGAAACCGATCTTTGCGTATTTATCTGAATAAAAAGGCGCAATGCCTGATTTCGTAGAGCCGAAGGACTTTCCTCCCAGACGCTCCTCCTCGCACTGGTCAAACAGGATATGGTAAGACATTACCATCTGAGCCCGGTCAGACACAAGGATCTTCGGCTTCGGAACTCCCTGATCCACGATACTCTGAATCTCACGGAACAAAACCGGAATGTTCAGCGCTACGCCGTTTCCGATGATGCTGGTGGTGTGATCATAGAACACACCGGACGGCAGCGTGTGCAGCGCAAATTTTCCATAATTATTTACGATTGTGTGGCCCGCATTGGCTCCGCCCTGAAAACGGACGATGATGTCAGACTCCTGAGCAAGCATGTCTGTAATCTTGCCTTTTCCCTCGTCTCCCCAGTTTGCTCCCACAATTGCTTTTACCATAACCTGTTATCCCTCCATTGGCTTTCGGCACAGGGCGTATATCCGCGCCCCGCGCCTGTATAAATCAATCAAACGCCTTTAGTATACATGTTTTCCCGGCAAAAGTAAATCCATTTCTTTTATTTCTTGCTCTTTCCCAGATATGCGGACTTCACTTCCTCATTCTCCAGAAGCTCTGCTCCGGTGCCCGTCATGGTAATACGCCCTGTCTCCATAACATAGCCGAGATTGGCTGCCTTCAGCGCCATATTCGCATTCTGCTCTACCAGAAGAATCGTCACGCCCTGTCTGTTAATCTCTCGGATAATATCAAATACGCTCTGGACAATCAGGGGCGCCAGGCCCAGGGAAGGCTCATCCATCATAATCAGATCCGGTTTGGACATCAGGGCGCGGCCGATGGCCAGCATCTGCTGTTCTCCTCCGGAGAGGGTTCCGGCCAGCTGCCAGGAACGTTCCTTCAGTCTCGGGAACAGATCGTGCACCCATTTCAGATCCTCTTCCAGGGAATCCTTACGCATATAAGCGCCGATTTTCAGATTTTCCAGCACTGTCATATCCGGGAACACCCGCCGCCCTTCGGGAACCAGCGTGATTCCCCTGGATACGATCTGGTCTGTGGACAGGCCCGCAAGCTCGCTTCCCTCGAAAAGGATGCTGCCGCTTTCCGGCTTTACCAATCCCACGATGGAACGTAAGGTAGAGCTTTTTCCTGCTCCGTTCGCGCCGATCAGGGTCACGACCTCGCCCTTTGGCACCACAAAGCTGATATCCTTTACCGCCTTGATGCCGCCGTAGGATACATTCAAATCCTTGATTTCAAGCATATTACTCATCCTGCGCACCTCCCAGATAAGCTTCGATGACCCGCGGGTTATTGCGGATCTCTTCCGGAACTCCCTCTGCGATGGGCTTTCCGAAGTCCAGCACATAGATACGGTCGGAAATCTCCATAACCAGGTCCATGTGATGCTCAATCATAAAGATGGTAAGGCCAAACTCGTCCCGAATCCGGCCGATAAATTCTGTAAGTTCCAGAGTCTCCTGGGGATTCATGCCCGCGGCCGGCTCATCCAGAAGAAGCAGCTCCGGCTTTGTGGCCAGCGCTCTGGCTATCTCCAGATGGCGCTGTTTTCCATAGGGCAGCGAAGTAGCGAGCTCGTCACGCACATCTGTCAGATCCACGATTTTCAGCAGCTCTTCCGCCTCCGCGCGCATCTGCGCTTCTTCTTTCGCATTCAGGCGGAAGGTAGCCGTAAACACATTGCTGGTCCGCCGCAGGTGCTTTGCAATCAGAATGTTTTCGAACACAGTCTGGCTCTTGAACAGACGGATGTTCTGGAAAGTACGGGCGATTCCCAGGGCTGTGATCTTATCCGGCGTAGGAGCCAGCACCTTATGGCCGGTATACATGACCGGATTCTCTCCCCGGTAAAGCTTTTTCATCTTCCCCTGGGGGTGATTCTGAATAATCTTTTCTCCTTTATAATATACAGCCCCGTTAGTAGGCGCATACACGCCTGTGATTACGTTAAACGCCGTGGTTTTTCCTGCTCCGTTCGGACCGATCAGAGACACGATCTCTCCCTTGTTAACCTCAAGGTTCATATTATCCACAGCAATCACGCCGCCAAACTGCATGGTTACATTTTCGACTTTTAATACCTTTTCATTACTCATGGGAGGAGCCTCCTTCTACTGCCTGTTTCTTTTTAAACCGTTTTCGGAAAAATTTCCGGATGGCTTCCACAGAAAACTCCCTGTCGCCCATAATACCCTTCCGGTAGAACAGCACCACAACCATAATCAGGATGGAAAATACAACCTTGCGGAATCCGGGGCGCAGAAGCGTCAGATGAATATCTCCGATATAAAGGTTCTCGTTGTCCAGGAAACGCAGCCACCATTCCGAACATGCGATAAACAGGAAGGAACCGATGCAGCTTCCTGTGATGGAGCCGATTCCGCCGATTACCACAATCAGAAGAATCTCATAAGTCATGGCTGACTTGAACATGGACGCCTGAATCGTGGTCTGGTACATGGCCAGCAGTCCGCCTGACACTCCCGCGAAGAAAGAGCTGATCACGAAAGCCAGCCGCTTGTGATGAGCCAGATTGATTCCCATGGCTTCCGCCGCGATCTCATCATCCCGGATAGCTTTAAAAGCGCGTCCGTAGGTGGAATTGATCAGAAGCACAATCAGTCCGATGCAGATACCCGCCACAATAAAGGGGAACAGGACGGACTGGAAGGTCGGAAAGCTTCTCAGAAGGTTGGAGCCGTTTGTCAGGGGGCCCAGCTTATCCCACTGGAATACCGCGCGGATGATTTCCGCGAATCCCAGAGTCGCAATCGCCAGATAGTCGCTCTTCAGGCGGAGAACGGGAAGTCCGATCAGATAGGCGAACACAGCCGCCACAAGACCGCCCGCAATCAGGGCCAGCGGAACCGGAATCGCAAACTGTATGATTCCGCCGTCAAAATACTGATAGACGCTGGCGCGGGATTCCACCGGAATCGTCAGAATCGCATAGGTGTAAGCGCCCAGCAGCATAAAGCCTGCCTGTCCCAGCGAGAACAGGCCCGTAAAACCGTTCAGCAGGTTCATGGACACTGCTACCAGCGCGTAAATCGCTCCCTTTTTCAATACCATAAAGAGCATGGAACTGGAAGGCAGCACCTGCTCCAGGATAAACAGGAGACCCAGGAGAGCGGCGATGAGTCCCACATTCCATATTACTTTTGTCTGTTTCTTCATCTTATGCCGCCTCCTTATACCTTATCGATAGCCTTCTCGCCAAAGAGTCCCGTAGGCTTGGCGATCAGAATCACAATCAGAAGGGCAAAGGTGAACGCGTCGGAAAAGGTGGTCCAGCCCAGACCCTTAATGATGTTTTCACAGATACCAATGATAAACGCTCCGATCACGGCGCCCGGTATGGAACCGATTCCGCCGAATACGGCCGCTACAAAGGCCTTCAATCCGGGCATGGCTCCCGCCGTCGGAGTCACGCCTGTGTAGTTTGTAAAGTAAAGCATGCTTCCGATAGCTGCCAGAAAGCTTCCGATTACAAAAGTCATACTGATGACGGAATTGATTTTGATACCCATCAGCTGTGAAGTCTCAAAATCTCTTGAAGCGGCCCGCATGGCCATGCCGACCTTCGTGTATTTGATCAGAAGCACCAGCACAACTACCAGCAGAACCGTCAGAACCGGCGTCACAAGCGTCACGCGCTTGGTTGTCGCTCCCAGAATCGTAACCGTGTCGCTGAGCCAGGGAATAGCCGGATACTGCTGAGACAGTCCGCCCGTGATGTACAGAGCCAGATTCTGCAGCAGATATGATACGCCGATAGCCGAAATCATAACGGACATACGGGGAGCGCTCCGCAGAGGCTTATAAGCCGCCCGCTCCACCAGAAAGCCCAGTGCCACCGTAGCCGCGATCACCAGCAGAATCGCAAGGGGCATAGGCATAACTGTCACGGCATAGACCATAATCAGTCCTGCCACCATGAAAATATCGCCATGAGCAAAGTTGATCAGTCTCAGGATGCCATAGACCATCGTGTAGCCAATGGCAATCAGGGCATACTGGCCGCCCACTGAGATTCCTGCCATCAGATATGGCAGGTTCTTGCTTATCCAATCCATAAAGAACCTCCGATTTCCGAATCACTTTATCTTCAAGACGCGTCTATGGCGGGAGATTGTTCTGCACTCCCGCCATAGAGCCTCTGTTACCTGTCTTTCATAACCTTAAGCGGCCGGCGTCCTCTTAGTTAACGCTCTGCTCCGCCACGAAATCCCATGCGCCCGTCTCAGTATTCGCATTCTTTACATAAGCCGCGTCACGGTTCGCATCTCCAATTTCATTAAAGGAAATATCTCCGCTCACACCTGTATAAGTCACATCCCAGAGCGCTTCATTGACTGCTGCCGGATCGGTGGAGCCTGCTGCCTTCAGAGCCTCAAGGGCCACATAGTAAGCATCATATCCCATAACAGTCAGACCGGAAACCGTATCGTCTCCTCCGTTGTTCGCCTTGGCTGTGGAATCGCTGTTGATCCATTCCTTAATGCCTGCGTCAAATTCCGGATCTCCGCCTTCCTGATAGAAGGTAGATACATAGATATCTACATCTTTGCCCTCTGCCGCGTTCAGGATAACATTGGAATCCCAGGTGTCGCCTGCCAGAAGCGGCATTCCCAGTCCCTGGGAAGCGGCCTGCTCAATCAGAAGAGCGGCAACCTCTGTGGAGGACGGAGCGAAGAATACCTCTGCCCCTTCATTCTTTGCAGAAGTGATGTAGGAGGTGAAATCGCTGTTTCCTTCCTGGAAGGTCTCGGAGACAACCTCTCCGCCAAGAGCCTCAAAAGCTTCTGTGAAATAGTATCCAAGTCCTGTAGAATAATCATCCCCCAGCTTTGTCAGCACATAGGCTTTCTTTGCTGAGAAATTATCGCTTGCAAAGTTGGCAAGCACCGTGCCCTGGAACGGGTCCAGGAAGCAGATACGGAAGTAATGGGTATTTCCCTCTGTGATCTGCGGGTTCGTACAGGTCACGCCGATCACCGGAATACCGGCTTCCTTGAAAGTATCAGAGCCTGCGATGGACACACCGGAACCATAAGAGCCAAGTACCACAGACACGCCGTCGCTTACCAGCGTAGCCGCTGCTGAAGGCGCTTTGTCGTTGGAAGACTCATTGTCTACAATATCCAGCTGAACCGTATACTCCTTGCCGCCAATCTCTACCGTAGGAGTCACATAATTCGCGTACTGGATACCAAGGGTCTCCTGCTTTCCGCCTGCACCATTGTCGCCGGACGCCGGCTCGAACACTCCGATCTTTACCACATCACCGCCGGCAGCCGAAGAGCTGTCCGATGTGGATTCCGGTGTTCTCTCGCATCCTGCAAGCAGTGTGCTCAGCATGGCTGCCGCAAGCAATACTGATAATACTCGTTTTTTCATAACTATTCCCTCCTGTGCTTACGCAGACACTGTCCTGTATGTATGTACGTTCTTCAAAGACATTTGTGCGCGCTATTAATACGCGCTTTAGTATATCACTTTTAGATCCAGATTTCAAGCGTAAATATTTCAATAGAAATAAAAAGACGCCCTGCACCGGAAAATGCAGAACGTCTCTCTTTTTATCTGTATGTTGTATGAATATCCGATTACAGTGCGATCTTTCCGCTCTCCTTGCCGTTGATCACATAGTAAGCCGCCATATCCTCGGGCTTTACATAGAGATCCAGGCTCTTGATGGAAGAGGCACGGTGTCCGAGAGCAACCCACTCCTCAGTTACCTTCGCTGTCAGGTCTGCCGTGGAAATCTCCAGTCCCGCGAACTGAACGTATACGTTCTGTGTCACTGCGGGCTTCTCCGCCTTCACTGTCTTCTTCGCTGTAGTCTTCTTCGCAGTCTCTTTCTTTGCTGCGGTCTTCTTTGCCGGCTCAGCCTTTACGGGCTCTGCCTTGGTCTCTGCGGGTTTCTCTGCCTTTACAGGCTCTGCTGTCTTCACCGGATCGCTTGCCACTGCGGTCTCTGCTGCCTTCTTCGTAGTCGCTGTTGCTTTCTTAGCAGTCATAATAATCCTCCTCAAATTCAAACCTCACCGTCATACGGTCAGGGACAGCAGCAGAGAATCACATATTCATGCTCCTCTGAAGCTGTGCAGTACAATGATACTTTTTGACAGACCTATTATATTGCATTTTTCCAATTAATGCAAGAATGTTCTTGTTTTTAATTAAATACAGACAATTTAAAACAGAGTGTCCTTCAGAGAGTGGATGAAGAGTCCGCTGCGGAGCTTCGGCTCAAACCAGGTGGATTTGGGAGGCATCAAAAGCCCCGCGTCCGCCACGGCAAACAGCTCCCCGATCGAAGTGGGATACATGGCAAAAGCCGCCTTCATATCCGTATGTACCCGGCGCTCCAGCTCGGAAAGGCCCCGGATTCCGCCCACAAAATCGATCCGTTTATCCGTCTTGGGGTCCTGAATACCCAGCACCGGAGCAAGAATCTGCTTCTGCAGCACGGACACGTCCAGTCCTTCCACCGGGTCTGTATTTTCGTAAGCGGGCTTCAGAGTCAGGAGATACCACTGATCCTCCAGGAACAGCGTTACCTCTCCCTTTTTCTCCGGATGAGCCGCCTTTTCCAGCTTCCGCACTTCAAATACTTCCCTTACCCTGTCCAGAAACTGCTCTGGCGTCAGGCCGTTCAGATCCTTTACCACCCGGTTATAATCCATGATCATCAGCTCATCATCCGGGAAAATCACGGAGAGGAAATAGTTAAACTCCTCTTCTCCCGTATAGCCTGGATGTTCTTCTCTTCTCTTTACGCCCACGCGGACCGCTGAAGCCGCCCGGTGATGGCCGTCCGCGATGTACAGGGCGTCCATTCTCTGAAACGCGGAGCGGATCGCGGCGATCTCCTCAGAGCCGGATATCTTCCATCCTCTGTGGCGGATTCCATCCTCTGACACAAAATCAAAGAGCGGCTCCTTCTGCTTTTCCTGAGCCGTCAGTCTTTTCAGCGTCTCTTCCCTGCGGTAAGCAAGGAAAATGGGGCCTGTCTGAGCGTCGCAGACATCCACATGGCGCACCCGGTCCTCTTCCTTTTCCCGCCTTGTATTTTCATGTTTTTTAATACGGTTCTCCAGATAATCGTCCACAGAAGCGCAGGCCACGATACCTGTCTGGCTGCGTCCGTTCATGGTCAGCTCATAGAGATAATAGCAGGGCGCGCCGTCCTGGATAAAATCTCCCTGCTCCACCATGCTCCAGAGAAGCTCTCTGGCTTTCTCATAGACGCGGCTGTCATAGAGATCCACGTCTTCCGGAAGCTGGGTCTCCGCGCGGTCAATGCGCAGAAAGCTTAAGGGCCTGTCCTTTACCGCCTCCCTGGCCTCGGCACGGCTGTACACATCGTAGGGAAGGGCCGCGATCATTTCCTCTTTCCCCTTCGCAGGACGGATTGCGGGAAAGGGCCTGATATCCGCCATCAGCAGATCACCCTGACTTTCAGGACGCCGTCTACAGCCTCCAGCTGCTCTACCAGCTCACGGCTCGCGGGACTTTCCAGGTCAAACATGGAGTAGGCATAGTCCCCCCGGCTCTTGTTTGTCATGTTTCCGATATTATAATTTGCCTGTCCGAGAATCGTCGTAAACTGGCTCAGCATGTTCTTGACATTTCTGTGGCAGATTGCGACTCTGGCCGGGTAGCTGGGGATTCCCATATCGCAGTCCGGATAGTTGACGGAATTCTTGATATTTCCATGCTCCAGATAGCAGCGCACCTCTTTCACTGCCATGCGGGCGCAGTTTTCCTCCGCCTCCTCGGTAGACGCTCCCAGATGGGGAATCACGATGCAGCCCTTCGCTCCCGCTGTGGTGGGGTTCGGGAAATCGCTGACATACCGTTTTACCTTGCCCTTCTTCAGAGCCAGCACCATGGCGTCCTCGTCTACCAGCAGATCTCTGGCAAAATTCAGGACCACCACTCCATCCTTCATCTTCTCAATGGCCTCTGTGTTGATCATCTTCTTTGTACTTTCCAGAAGAGGCACATGGATGGTGATGTAATCACATTCCCTGTAGATGTCGTCCACATTGGTGATATGGCGGATGCTTCTGGACAGATTCCAGGCCGCGTCCACGGAAATATAGGGATCGTAGCCAAGCACTTCCATGCCCAGATGGACCGCCGCGTTCGCCACCTTTACGCCGATAGCTCCAAGGCCGATGATTCCCAGCTTTTTGCCCTCGATTTCATGGCCGGCAAACTGCTTCTTCTGCTTCTCTGCCAGCTTGGAAATCTCCTCATTCATCCGCTCGGACTGCACCCAGTTCACGCCGCCGATGATGTCTCTGGCCGCCAGCAGAAGGCCGGCCAGAACCAGCTCCTTGACGCCGTTGGCATTGGCTCCCGGCGTATTGAATACCACAATTCCCTGCTCCGCGCATTTTCCCAGGGGAATATTGTTCACGCCTGCGCCTGCCCGGGCAATGGTCTTCAGGTTCTTCGGAAACTCCATATCATGGAGAGCCGCGCTTCTCACCAGGAGGGCGTCTGCTTCCTCTATCTCTTCTACTTCCGCATAATCACGGGTAAAATGATCAAGACCGAATTTCGCTATCTGATTCATGCATTTGTACTGATACATCGCTTAGTTCTCCTCCTCAAACTTCTTCATGAACTCCACAAGAGCCTTTACGCCCTCCAGAGGCATGGCATTGTAGATGCTGGCCCGCATGCCGCCCACGCTTCTGTGGCCCTTCAGGTTCACAAGGCCGGCTTCTTCCGCCTCTTTCACAAATTTCGCGTCCAGCTCCTTGTCGCCCGTCACAAAGGGTACGTTCATCATGGAACGGTCCTCTTTGCGGACTGTTCCCTTAAACAGCCGGCTGCTGTCCAGGAAGTCATAGAGAACGGCTGCCTTTTCTTCGTTTCTGGCCTTCATCACTTCCAGACCGCCCTGCTTCTTCAGCCATTTGAAGACCTTGCCGCACATGTAGATGCAGTAGCAGTTGGGCGTATTGTAAAGAGAATTGGCGTCCGCGTGAATCTTGTATTTCATATAGGTCGGCGTATAGGGCAGCGTATCCTCCGTAATCAGATCTTCACGGATAATCACGATAGCCATACCAGCCGGTCCGATATTTTTCTGAACGCCGCCGTAAATCAGACCATATTTGGATACATCCACCGGCTCAGAGAGAAAACAGGAGGAAACATCGGATACCAGGAGCTTGCCCTTGGTATTGGGAAGCGTATGGAACTTGGTGCCGTAAATGGTATTGTTCTCACAGATATAGACATAATCCGCGTCCGGGCTGATATTCAAATCCGAGCAGTCCGGAATATAGGAAAAGGTCTCATCCTCAGAAGAGGCGATGGCGTTGGCCTTTCCGTAGATCTGCGCTTCCTTGAAAGCCTTCTTCGCCCACTGTCCGGTGATGATATAATCTGCCACACGGTTCTTCATCAGATTCATGGGAATCGCCGCGAACTGCAGATGAGCTCCGCCCTGCATGAACAGAATCTTATAGTTGTCCGGAATCTGCATCAGATCCTTCAAATCCTGCTCCGCCTCATTCAGAATGTTCTCAAAGGCCTTGGAACGGTGAGACATCTCCATCACAGACATGCCTGTTCCCTGATAGTCCATCATCTCGGCTGCTGCTTCCCGCAGCACCTCTTCCGGCAGAACCGCAGGACCCGCCGAAAAATTGTACACACGACTCATTTTTCATTTCCTCCTCTTCTTGTAAAGCAGTGTTCTTTTCTGTTATTGTATGCTTTCGTTAATCTTCTGTCAATTCCGTTTCTCAAAAGCCTGCTTTATAAATTCACGGCAGCCCATCTCTGCCGACGAACTGCCGCGGAAAATCTAATAATACAGTACTACCGGCGTGCCGGAATCCATATTTTCAAAAATTACCTTCATGGCTGCCGGAGGCGTATTGACACATCCGTGAGAGCCATTGGTGAGATAGACCGTACCGCCGAATTCTCTTCTCCAGCTGGCGTCATGGATTCCATAATTGCCATAAAAGGGCATCCAGTATTTGACCGGAGTGGCGTAATTGTCGCCCCGCAGCACCGCGTTCCGGTCCTTGTACTGAATCGCGGCAACCATGGAAGGCGTACCGTAATTCCGGCTGATATTTCCAGTCACCACGTCTGTGTCTATCAGAAGAGCGCCGTCTTTGTAAGCCCACATATGCTGGGCTCCCATATCCACCTCGATATAGGTATCGCCCACATCATTGTTGTCTCCCCAGGCTTTTCCTTCCCGGGACCAGGCAGGCTGTTTTGCGGCTGTCTCGCCCTTCTCTACCGAAGCCAGCAGGGCTGCGGTTTCCGTCTCCTGATCGATCTGCCAGCCGTAATTTCCTCCGCTGACTGTGATTACACCCCGCAGCGTGCTGTTGAACTGGCGGGATTTCTTGTAGGTATCCCGTCTGTCTGCCAGCCCCGCTACCCATGCTCTGACAGCCTCCTCACTCAGAGACGCCTCACAGCCGTCCAGCTGAATGAAGCCTGCCACCACCGAACTGTCCACCACCTCAGTCTGTGAACCGAACTCATAGGTCACTTCCGTGGCAAACCACTGGTCCAGCTTCGCGGTAAGCTCCGTAATCTCCGGCGAGTCCGCGGTCAGAGAGGGCGCCTCATAGCAGCCGGCTTCCTCCAGATCAACCGTCTCCGTCAGAGTCTCCGCCGCCGCGCGGACCTGTTCCTTTAATACATCTTCTTTTATCCGGGAGCCCTGCTGCTCCGGGTAAAGCTCATAGCCGTCTGCCGTCAGCTCCACCCGGGCATCTTCCGGCTCCTCCCCCTCCCGCACACAGGACAGGGATGCAAGAGTTTCATCAAATGTCTCTTCGTCAAAGGTGATATCCGGTGCTATCTGGTAAGTATCCTGCTGCCAGAACATCCGCGGCCACAGAAAACCGTTCTGAACCCTTTTGTAGTTCCTCACGTTCTCCGTCTCGGAAAAGCTCATGCCCAGCTGCTGCGCCGTCACGCTTTCTTCCGTACCTCCCCGCTCCAGAAGCGTCAGCCCGTATCCTTCCGCCTGTTCCAGAATCAGGCTGTTTACCTGCTTCACCGTCTGAAACTCCACATTTTCTCCATTTACCGCAGTTCCCAGGAAAAAATGCTCCATAAAGTATACGGAAGCCGCAAGATAGGCCAGGAAGATTCCTGCCAGAATCCAAAGATACCAGCGTATACGTTTCAACATTTTAAGGTTCTCCATTGTCAGTTATTTTTTTATTTCTGTTACGATTCACAGCCGATTCAGACCCGGGAACAGATGTGCCGTGCCGGCACATAAGCATCTGTTTCCACGTCTGAATCAGGACTGCGAATGGCAACTTATTTCTCCAGATCGTCCGCGTCGAAGGTATCCTCCAGCGGCGCGCCTGCCGGCATCATCGGAAATACCTTGTCGTCATTGTCGATGATACAGTCGATCACCACCGGACGGCCCAGAGCGATGGCCTTCTCAAGAGCCGGGGCCACCTCCTCGCGCTTCGTGATGCGCATACCTTCCGCGCCCAGCGCTTCCGCCAGCTTTACGAAATCCACATTGTCATCCAGGATTGTGGCGGAATAGCGCCGGCCGTAAAACAGATTCTGCCACTGGCGCACCATACCCAGCACATGATTGTTCAGCACAAGCTGAATCACCGGAATGTTATAGCGGGCGGCCGTAGCCAGCTCATTCATATTCATGCGGAAGCAGCCGTCTCCCGCCACATTTACCACCAGCTTATCCGGGCATCCAAGCTTCGCGCCGAGACTTGCGCCGAGGCCGTAGCCCATGGTTCCGAGGCCGCCGGAGGTCAGGAAGGTTCTCGGCTCCCGGTACTTGTAATACTGAGCCGCCCACATCTGATTCTGGCCTACCTCTGTCACAATCACCGCGTCGCCCTTTGTAATCCGGTAAAGCTCCTGGAGCACGTAAGGACCGGTCAGTCGATCCTCGCTGTATTTCAGCGGATATTTATTCTTCAGGGCATTGATTTCATCCAGCCAGGACTTGTGTTCTTTTTCGGGAAGCCTCGGGTTCAGCACCTGAAGCACCGACTTCACGTCACCGATGATGCTGCTGTCTACAATCACATTCTTGTTGATTTCAGCCGGATCGATATCGATCTGAAGAATCTTCGCCTTCTTCGCGAACCGGGAAGCGTCTCCCGTCACACGCTCACTGAATCTGGCGCCGATGGTGATCAGCAGATCACAGTGCACCACTCCGAAATTGGACGGCTTTGTGCCATGCATGCCCAGCATACCCGTATACAGAGGATCTTCTCCCGGGAACGCTCCCTTGCCCATCAGAGAATCGCACACCGGAGCTTGGATCTTGTGGGCCAGCTCCGCCACCTCCCGGGACGCGTTTGAAATGGACGCTCCGCCGCCCACAAAGATAAACGGCCGCTTTGCCTGAGATATCATCTCAACCGCCCGTTCCACATCCTCCTCACGGATAGTATCCGTCACGCGGACGATCGGTTCCGGTTCCTTCCGCTCGTACTCAGCCTCCGCTCCCGTGACGTTCTTGGTGATGTCCACAAGAACCGGTCCCGGACGGCCGCTGCGCGCGATGTGGAAGGCCCTTCTGAGCACCGGAGCCAGCATTTCCACGTCTTTTACGATAAAATTATGCTTCGTAATCGGCATGGTGATTCCGGCAATATCTACCTCCTGGAAGGAGTCTCTTCCCAGCAGGCTCTTCCCTACATTTGCCGTGATCGCCACCACCGGAACAGAATCCATATAAGCCGTCGCGATTCCTGTCACGAGGTTCGTGGCTCCCGGGCCGGAGGTCGCCATGCAGACGCCTACTTTGCCTGTAGCGCGGGCATAGCCGTCCGCCGCGTGAGACGCTCCCTGCTCGTGGGAGGTGAGAATATGGCGGATCTCATCGCTGTGCTTATACAGCGCGTCGTAAATATCCAGAATCGCTCCGCCCGGATATCCGAATACCGTGTCCACTCCCTGTTCCTTCAGACATTCAATTACAATCTCTGCACCTTTCAGCTGCATGTTTCATCTCCCCATTCTATTTTGATTCTGCGGCTGTCAAAAGACAGCCGCAGCTGTGTCATACCAGATATGTCCCCTGTAACAGAACCTGTACCTGTATCTGCATCTGTTACAGTTCCAGAACCGCTCCGCGGTTTCCGGAAGTAACCATCTTGGCATAACGGGCCAGGTAGCCTGTGGTCACCTTCGGCTCTCTCGGCTGCCATGCAGCCTTTCTGGCCGCCAGCTCTTCCTCGGATACCAGAAGTTCCAGCTTATTATTCGGAATATCGATGAGAATCCGGTCTCCCTCTTTCACCAGAGCGATAGGACCGCCCACAGCCGCCTCCGGAGACACATGGCCGATAGACGCTCCTCTGGAAGCTCCGCTGAAACGGCCGTCTGTAATCAGAGCCACCGTAGAACCAAGTCCCATACCGGCGATGGCAGAGGTGGGATTCAGCATCTCACGCATACCCGGTCCGCCTTTGGGTCCTTCGTAACGGATCACAACTACATCTCCGGCCACAATCTTTCCGCCTTTGATCGCCTCGATTGCATCCTCCTCGCAGTCGAAGACTCGGGCCGGTCCTTCATGGACCATCATCTCAGGCACTACGGCCGAGCGCTTCACCACTGCCGTATCCGGGGCCAGATTGCCCTTCAGGACGGCGATTCCGCCGATCTCACTGTAAGGATTGTCAATAGGACGGATTACCTCCGGATTTTTATTTACGCAGCCTGCGATATTCTCTCCCACAGTCTTTCCGGTCACAGTCATCAGATCCGTATACAGAAGCCCCTTCTTGTTCAGCTCGTTCATCACGGCATAGACACCGCCAGCCTCGTTCAGATCCTCGATGTAGGTGGGGCCTGCCGGCGCCAGATGGCACAGATTCGGAGTCTTCGCGCTCATCTCATTGGCAATCTCCATGTTCAGCTCTACTCCCGCCTCATGAGCGATAGCGGGAAGATGCAGCATACTGTTCGTGGAGCAGCCAAGAGCCATATCTACGGTCAATGCGTTCAGAAACGCTTTCTCTGTCATAATATCTCTGGGACGGATGTTCTTCTTCAGAAGCTCCATCACCTGCATGCCGGCGTGCTTCGCCAGCTTGATTCTCTCAGAATACACGGCAGGAATCGTGCCGTTTCCTTTCAGGCCCATGCCAAGTGCTTCCGTCAGGCAGTTCATGCTGTTTGCCGTGTACATTCCCGAGCAGGAACCGCAGGTCGGACATACCTTTTCCTCGAACTCACGCACGTCTTCCTCGGTCATGGTACCGGCCGCATAAGCGCCTACGGCCTCAAACATGCTGGAAAGACTTCTCTTCTGTCCTTTTACATGACCTGCCAGCATGGGGCCGCCGCTGACGAAGACCGTCGGTACATTGATGCGGGCCGCCGCCATCAGAAGGCCGGGTACGTTCTTATCGCAGTTGGGAACCATCACAAGGGCATCAAACTGATGCGCCATAGCCATGGCCTCTGTGGAATCCGCAATCAGGTCTCTGGTCACCAGGGAGTACTTCATTCCCACATGGCCCATGGCAATTCCGTCGCAGACCGCGATAGCCGGGAATACAATCGGCGTTCCCCCTGCCATGGCTACGCCCATTTTTACAGCTTCCACAATCTTGTCAAGATTCATGTGTCCGGGAACAATTTCATTATAAGAGCTTACGATGCCGACCAGCGGCCGGTCCATCTCTTCCTGGGTCATGCCCAGAGCGTTAAACAGGCTTCTGTGGGGAGCCTGCTGCATTCCTTTTGTTACTGCGTCACTTCTCATATCTGTATATCCTCCTCTTCCATTTCTGTATCTGCGGGGAGTCCCGGCGGCATCTCCGGCAGTCCCTTTCATTCATAATTCATACTTTCATTCACAACGTCCGCTTACTGTCTTTCAGATTCGCGCAGCGATCAGATCTCCCATTTCGGCCGTACCCACTTTCGTACAGCCCTCCGACATAATGTCTCCGGTGCGGTACCCTTCCGTCAGCACCTGCTGAACGGCCGCTTCAATGGCGTCTGCCTCCCTGTCCAGGTCAAAGCTGTAACGCAGCAGCATTGCCGCAGACAGCACCGTCGCTATGGGATTGGCAATATCCTGGCCCGCGATATCCGGCGCGGAACCGCCGCTGGGCTCATAAAGGCCAAACTTCGTATCATTCAGGCTGGCGCTGGCAAGCATTCCGATGGAACCTGTCACCATGCTGGCCTCATCCGAGAGAATGTCTCCAAACATATTTTCCGTCAGAATCACATCAAACTGGGAGGGAGCCTTTACCAGCTGCATCGCGCAGTTGTCCACCAGCATATGGGACAGCTCGATATCCGGATAATCCTTTGCCACTTCCTCCACTGTTTTTCTCCAGAGACGGGAGGAATCCAGCACATTGGCCTTATCCACGCTGCAGACCTTTCCTCTTCTCTTGCCTGCGATATCAAAGGCTTTCTTCGCAATCCGGCGGATCTCGTTTTCGTTATATACCAGAGTGTCAACGGCCGTCAGCACGCCGTCTATCTCTTCTGTCCTGCGCTCTCCAAAATACAGGCCGCCTGTCAGTTCCCGCATGATCATCATGTCAAAGCCCTTTTCGCTGATTTCCTCCCGCAGCGGGCAGGCGTGTCGCAGTTCTTTATAGAGGATGGCCGGACGCAGATTTGCGAAAAGACCCAGAGATTTGCGAAGCTTCAGAAGCCCCGCTTCGGGACGTCTGTCCGGCGGAAGCTGATACCAGGGTGATGTGGCCGCGTTGCCTCCAATGGAACCCATCAGCACCGCGTCGCTGCTCTTCGCTGCCTGAATTGTCTCGTCCGTCAGCGGCACGCCGTGCACATCGATGGAAGCTCCGCCCATCAGAAGCTCCGTATATTCGATTTCATGGCCAAATTTCTCAGCCGTCTTATCCAGCGCCTTCCTCGCTTCCCGGACAATCTCCGGGCCGATACCGTCGCCGGGTATCACTGCCAGCTTTAATTTCATTCTCTCATCATCCCTTCTTTTTTCATAAAATTACATATTATTAATAATATAGACCAAAAGCTCCTTTTTTTCAACCAGGAGATCAGGCTTTAAAGAGATTTTAACACGGTAAAGGAGAAAAGGAAAGATTTTTATATTTATAAATGGAGTGTGCTGCCTGAAGAGCAGATGCGGCCCAAGGATACGAACAGATGCTCAGAAAACAGCCGGAGAGGGGAAAATCTTCTCTCCGGCTGTTTTCCGACTGACATTCCTGCCTGATTCCTTTTTATCCCAGCCGGAATCTCTGGCTGACTTTTCCCTGACCTATGCACAGCACCCGGCCCCGGTAAAATGAATATCTTTTCCCTCATCCCTTCTCATACTGTCCGACCAGCTTCCGTACCTCAGCCTCGTTCTGTTCCACATCCGCACTCAGCACTGTAAATGCCTTCCGTTCCGCACATCTTTTTTCTCCTTCACCAGTCAGCTCGTACTCTTCCAGAACGTATCCTGTCATCACCCCATATTCATTCAGGGTATACTCCTCCATCGCTCCGATAATGCCGCTCTCATCGACCACGCCGATTCTCTCCGGTACCGTCTCATAATCTGCCCCGTACTCTACGGTATACACCGTCTGCCCGTCCCGGCGTTCCTTTGTGATACTTTCAATGGCCTCGAGCTGCAGTGACAGGATGCCGGTATAGGGCTGTGTACTTTCGGACAGGCTTCCCCTGTTTTCCTGGTAGTCCTGTTCAGAAATCCATCTCTTCCCCTCAGCAATATGCCATTCCATCTCTGAATCTCTGAAAAACTCCCGGTACATCTCTTCTGTATCTGGTTCCAGCACCATCGTATACAGCATATCCGGCGTAATCCAGTAAAAGGAGTGTGCTATACCGCCATTCTGGAAAACCGCATTCTCTTCTGCATCCGCATCCCTGTAGAAGCATTCCATCTTTACGCTTTCCAGTTTCTCATATCCTTCCCTGCCCCATTCTATCGCATCCGCATATCCTTTTTCTTCTTCTGTCAGGTTTCCGGTATTCTCATGGGTAATCCCTGTTATGGCAAATACTCCGTACCCTGCCAGTGCCAGCACGCAAATCACCACAACCGCGATTCCGAACGTCTTCGCTCTTTTTTCTTTTCCCTCCTCTGTGGACATCGCATAATGAAGATATGCCAGATGACAGAGCAGCCAGAAGACGATGGCTCCCAAAGCAAAGGCAATCCATGTACGGTAATCCTGCAGGCTCCAGAATCCATATGCCCCGGCCAGCGCCCATATCCCGGCCAATATCCCTTGAGACGCAAAACACCACAATCCGCCGGTACGTTCGAAAGACTCCTGCTCCCCATGGAAACAGCTGTACAGGAAACGCGCCATCTCTGTTATGGAGATTCCCAGCAGGGCCATAAACCACAGGCTGTCTGCAGGAACCATTCCGTCGCTGCCATCCGCCACAGCAAAAGCAGGGAAAATCCAAAGCAGGAAACCCAGGATACAGATCACCAAAATAAAAATTCTGTAGCTCCAGCAATATCCGTTTTTCTCTATCTGCTCTATCCGTTCATTCCCTGCACCCCGCTCCGAACTGCAAAGAACATTCCACAAGATCCATTCTCGTTTCATTTTCCTTCCCCCTCCGTATGATACCATCCTCACAGCCTTCCGCTTCAAATTCTTACTTCTGCCCGAAATCCGTCCCGTTCCCTGTCCTATTTTTATAGTATTATAAATACGACATGATATCAAACACATCTTACACCAAATCGGCGGCAATCTGCCAAAGGGCATATAAAACAGTCTGAATTTTCTGTGCTCATCATATATTATCAAAAACGGATTTTTTGCATATGAAACTGCCCTTGAAAAATATCCTGCATACCTCAGGCTCTCTTATTCTCCTGGTCCTCGCTTATTTTATCGGTCAGGGTTTCTCCCGCTTTACCGCAGCGGACGCCATGATCACGGCGAAAAGTACTGCCTCCGCAAACTGGGGCCTGAGCTTTCAGGAGGAAGGAAAGGCCCCCGTGGCCAATGCCTCCGCCTCCTATCTTTCCCAGTACGACGCTTATTATATAGAAGAAACCGAGGAAAAGAAGATTTATCTCACCTTCGACTGTGGCTTTGAGAGCGGCTGCACGCCTGCGATTCTGGACGCCCTGAAAAAGCATGACGCTCCGGCTACCTTTTTTATCGTGGGAAACTATCTGGAAACAAGCCCGGAACTGGTGAAACGAATGGTCGAGGAAGGCCACACCGTCGGAAATCATACCTACCATCATCCGGACATGTCCCAAATCAGTACGGAAACCGACTTTGCCGAAGAGCTCCAGTCGCTGGAAGCCCTCTATGAGGAAACTATCGGGCAGCCCATGGCGAAATACTACCGGCCGCCCCAGGGCATTTACAGTGAAACCAATCTGCAGATGGCCCATGACCTGGGTTACCAGACCTTCTTCTGGAGCCTGGCCTATGTGGACTGGTATCAGGACGACCAGCCCACGAAGGAGGAGGCCTTTGAAAAGCTGATACCCAGAATTCATCCGGGCGCCGTGGTGCTGCTCCACAACACCTCCCAGACCAACGCAGACATTCTCAACGAGCTTCTGACAAAATGGGAAGAAATGGGCTATACCTTCCATCCTTTAAGCGAGCTGTGCGGGGTATAATCCCCTTTTGACTGCTCTGCACTCTGTTCAAAAACGCACCGGTACAAAACGCAGAATTCAGTTCCTCCGTTTTGTACCGGTATTGTTTTATACCCATCTTAAAACTATTGACATAGAAGTGCTTATAGTATATAGTGTGCTTATAAGAACATCACACTGATTTTCTATTTCAGACATACAGAAAATCATATGCCAGACACATTGACAACACAGCAGGAGAAGGTTATGAAAATACTGATTTCAAATACCTCCGATACCCCGCTCTATCAGCAGATCAAAGACCAGATCACAGATGCCATTCTGAAAGGAGAACTGAAAGAGGGAGACCCTCTCCCTTCCATCCGTTCCTTCGCCAATGATCTGCGGGTGAGTGTTCTTACCATCCGCCGGGTCTATGATGATCTGGAAAAGGAGGGCTATCTTAACAGTCAGGTGGGAATCGGAACCTTTGTATCCATCGGAAATACAGAGCTTCTGATAGAAGCAAAGCGCCGGCTCGTGGAACAGAAAATGCAGGATATGATTCAGACTGCAAAATCTCTGGGAATCAGCAGACAGGAGCTAAACGATATGATGGAGATCTTATATGAGGAGGAACCGGGAAAATGAAAAATATTTTAGAAGTCCGAAATCTCAACAAATCCTATAAACATTTTTCTCTGCAGGACATCTCGTTTTCTCTGCCTGAAGGCTGTATCACCGGTTTCATCGGTGTCAACGGAGCCGGCAAGACTACCACTCTGAAAACCATTCTCGGCCTCACGTCAAAGGACTCGGGAGAAATCCGCTTTTTTGATATGAATATGGACACAGAGGAACGGCACATCAAAGAGCGGCTGGGCGTTGTGTTCGACAGCGGCGGCTTCTATGCCGAGCTCACTCTGCAGGAAATGAAAGCTCTCGCGGCTTCTTCCTACCGTTCCTGGGATGAAAAAGAATTCCGGCGCTATCTTGAACGCTTTTCCCTGAACCCCCGCCAGAAGATCAACACCCTCTCCAAAGGGATGCGTATGAAATATGCTCTTGCGCTGGCTCTCTCTCACCAGGCCGATTTCCTGGTCATGGACGAGCCCACCAGCGGACTGGATCCGCTGATCCGCAGGCAGCTTCTGGATATCTTAAGGGAATATATGGAGCGTGGAGGAAGGGGTGTATTCTTTTCCACTCACATTACCTCTGATCTGGACCAGCTGGCGGATATGCTGGTACTGATAGATCACGGAAAAATCGTGTTTCAGGAGGAAAAGGACTCTTTGCTGGAACGCTACCGGATTGTAAAGGGAGACGTGCAGGATCTTTCCGATGCCGTACTGCCGCTGCTTCACAATCTCTCCCGGACTGCTTTCGGCTTCACAGCTGTCACAGACCAGGCCGGAGAAATCCAAAAAGCCATGCCCGGTGCCTTTCTGGAACGGGCGTCCATTGAAGACATTATGCTCTGCAGAATCGAAGGAGGGGATAAATATGCTGCTTCAGCTGATTAAGAAAGATATCCTGCTTACCTGGAAATACCTGCTCCTCATGGGAGCCCTCTGCTGTTTCTATCCGTTCTTTGTACACCACCAGATATCAGGCGCGGCCGCAGCCTTTGCCGGGACCCTGGCCTTTATCCTGATGACCTTCTTTTCCATTCTCTTTGCGTTGCTTCAGGCCTTCCAGAAAGAAGCCATGTATCCGAAGGCCTCCGCCTACCTCTGCGCCCTGCCTTACCGTCGCCGGGACCTGGTACTGGCAAAATACATCTATTTCCTGGGAGTCTATTTGGGCTGCTGCCTTATTTACTGGCTTGAAACGCTTATCCTCCCTGACCTTGGCGGTTTCGGCCTGTCCGAAGCAGTCCCGATCTTTGCGGCAGTCTCACTCCTTCTGGGGCTCTACCTGCCTGTTCAGTACCGGTTTGGTTATGAATTTACAAAATACTTCTTTATGTTTGCGATTCTGGGAATCTCTTTTCTTCTTCCCATGTTCATCAAATATCTTCCGCCGGAACTGCTCTCTTTCCGGATCGGTCCCGGTTTGCTGGCTGCTCTCTTCCTATCCAGCCTCGGCCTGCTGGCCGCTTCCGCTGCGGCATCTGTCTACTTTTATGAAAAAGCAGAGCTTGCCTGAAATGGAATTTATAACTATACTGCAAAGAGAACCGGGGCGGCAGCCGTACAAAAACCGTGTACGGCTGCCGCCCCGGCATCAGGATATCAACATAATTTTCACCTTTTCTGTCTGCTAGTTCAAATCATGCAAATTCATCTTATCCAGCATTCTTTTCTTCCTTTTCTTCTCCCGGCACACAAAATAAATCGCCAACAGAACCCATGTGGGAATATTCAGAATCAAAAACGTAATCAGCAACGCTCCCAACATACTCACGACGTCGCCCACAGACGCCACATTCAGACACATAAACAGCGCCCACAAAAATGTGAAAAGCGGCGGGATCAGACCGGGCCACCAGCGCTCTGCTCTGGCAAGAAACACTTCAAGCACAATGAGCCCTGCCGTGATCCCGATAAACAGCATCCAGACAAACCATATTGACGTCGTCATAAGTTCCATAACCTACTCCTCCTTCCGAAGCTTCCTGTACTCTGTAATTAAAATCTTTGCCGTATCAAAATCCAGCTTGTCATTCACAGCCAGTCTTTTAATCAGCGCCACATATGGATCATTTTCTGTCTCTTCGCTGATTTTTATTTTCTGAATCAGCCGATCCAGGCGCAGACGGACCGTAGGATAAGTAACCTCATACTGATGCGCAATCTCTTTCAGCGAGCCTGACGCGAGAATGAAATTCCGGATAAAGGAGACATCCTCCGGTTCCAAATCAGCCATCCATTCCGGCACGTATTCTATTGCCATATCTTTA
>ERZ1643249.573-NODE-573-length-41514-cov-7.481367_pt1 | contig 41514 bp, 53 predicted proteins | sample MGYA00579263_ERZ1643249 | MGnify/ENA primary metagenome ERZ1643249 (study PRJEB29033, sample SAMEA4952264) | chicken gut metagenome | biome: Broiler Chicken; feature: Gastrointestinal Tract; material: Caecum | place: Ireland | collected 2018 | study: Broiler...
AAAAAGTGCTCAGAAGTTATTGAAAGGAGTTAGAAACACGTGGGAAGTATAACTAAAAAGAAGAGACCACCCGCCAGAACACCAGAAGCAAGAGAAAAACGCCTTGTTGCGTTGGCTTTAGACGTTGCGGAAAAGCAATTAGAGGAAGGAACTGCCTCGGCACAAGTGATTACTCATTTTTTAAAACTCGGAACGGAGAGAGATCGTCTTGAACGAGAACGAATTCGAGCAGATACAGAAGTCTCCAAAGCAAAGATTAAGAATATGGAGATAGCAGAAAGAACCGAGGAGAAGTACCAGAAGGCAATTGACGCGATGCGGCTTTATCAAGGCCATTCACAAGAAGAGGATTTCTATGGTGATCCGGACTTATAAGGAATTAATAAGAATTCCAACGTTCGAAGAAAGGTTTAAGTATTTGCAATTGGCTGGAAGAGTCGGAAGGAAAACTTTTGGGCACGAGAGATATCTGAATCAAGCGTTTTATCGCTCAGATAAATGGAAGCAGATTCGGAACGAGGTCATAGCAAGAGATGAAGGCTGCGATTTAGGCATTCCAGGCTTAGAGATTCATGATCGAATTTATATTCATCATATGAATCCGATTGCATTGGAAGATTTTCTTGAGGGGACATCCTCTGTATTGGATCCAAATAATTTAATTTGTTGCGCCTATAATACGCACCTAGCAATTCATTATGGTGATGAAAGAATGTTGACCTCAAAACCGATAGAAAGAAGAAAACATGACACTTGCCCGTGGAAACAGTGAAGGAGGAAACAATGAACGAGAGTATTCTAAACACAATTAAAAAGATGCTCGGTATGGACGCAGAGTATACGGCTTTTGACACGGATATTATCGTTCATATCAACTCATGCTTCATGAAATTAAATCAATTAGGTGTTGGGCCGGAAATCCCATTTTCCATTACTGGAAAGAATGAAACTTGGACTTCTTTTTTTGGCGGAAATGGCGATATTGAAGCAGCAAAAACTTACATTTATATTAATGTGAAACTTGTATTTGATCCGCCGACAAGTTCATTTGTTGTAGAAGCATTGAAAGAGACGGAAAAAGAGTATGGATGGAGACTGATGGCTCAAGTAGAGAAACCAGTAGAAGAGGAGGGCGATGAAGGAGATGAGTGATTATATTTCACATTTCGGCGTTAAAGGTCAAAAATGGGGAATTCGAAGATACCAGAACAGAGATGGATCTTTAACACCAGAAGGAAGAAAGAGATATGGCCGAAGTGAGGATTCAGAGAAAGTTAAAGAGCTTCGAAAGAGGCCAGTTTCTGCTATGTCTAACCAGGAGTTACAGACAGTCATTACAAGAATGAACTTAGAACGTCAGTATCGCGATTTGAGATCTTCGGAAATTAACAGCGGAAAAAAGAAAGCGAAAGAAGTTTTGGATTACGCAAACACCGCTTCTCAGTTTTATAATTTGTATAATTCTCCGATGGGAAAAGCGACAAAATCGGCGATGACGAAAGCGTGGAGTTCATAAATGAGTTTATCAAATACTGCGACTCCAATTTATTATGGCATGTTTCGAGAATTGGTCATAAATGGAGAAATACCAGTGAACCAAGAAGTTGCAATGCAAATGAACTTAATCGATGCCTTAATTGAAAGCCCAAAATTTTATTATGACGACGAAGCTATCAATGGTTTTGTTACTTTTTGTGAAAAGGAAATGACATTAACGGATGGAACAGATTTACATTTGTTAGACACGTTCAAGTTATGGGCAGAAGATGCGTTAAGTTGGTTCTACTTTGTAGAGTTAAGCGTATATGAACCAAACGCAAATGGACATGGCGGTCGATATGTTCGAAAATTAAAAAAGAAAAGACTTCGTAACAAGCAGTATTTAATCGTCGGTCGAGGAGCTGCGAAATCATTGTACGATTCGTTGATGCAGGCTTATACTTTAGTAGTGGATGTAAGCACCACTCATCAAGTAACTACAGCTCCAACCATGAAGCTGGCGGAAGAAGTAATGTCGCCAATCAAGACGGCGATCGCAAGATCGAGAGGACCGTTGTTTGACTTTTTAACAGAAGGTTCACTGCAAAACACAACAGGATCCAGAGCAAAGAGACAAAAGTTAGCGCCAACCAAACTTGGTATCCAGAATTTTTTAACGAACTCTCTGCTAGAGATTCGTGCGATGAGCATTGACAAGCTTCAAGGTCTTCGAGTGAAGCTTGCGACAGTAGATGAATGGCTTTCTGGAGATGTAAGAGAAGATGTTGTTGGTGCAATTGAGCAAGGAGCATCCAAGGTTGATGATTATTTGATCATCGCTACTAGTTCGGAAGGAACGGTTCGAAACGGACCTGGCGATGAAATCAAAATGGAATTAATGAAGATCCTAAAAGGAGATTATGTGAATCCTCACGTGTCAATCTGGTGGTATCGTTTGGACGACATTAAGGAAGTAAACGATCCAGAGATGTGGATAAAGGCGAATCCGAACTTAGGAAAGACAGTAACTTACGAAACGTATCAGTTAGATGTTGAGCGAGCAGAAAATGCACCAGCTGCAAGGAATGATATTTTAGCAAAGCGATTTGGAATCCCAATGGAAGGTTTTACTTACTTCTTTACGTATGAAGAAACTCTTCCTCATAAGAGACAAACGTTCTGGCAACTTCCTTGTGCGATGGGAGCGGACCTTTCTCAGGGAGATGACTTCTGTGCGTTTACGTTTCTGTTTCCACTGTCTCGTGACGAGTTCGGAGTGAAGACGCGATGCTACATTTCGTCCTTAAAGTTAATGAAATTACCAGGAGCGATGCGAAGGAAATATGATGAATTCGTCGAAGAAGGATCTTTGATTGTGTTAGAGGGAACCATCCTAGATATGGATGTGGTTTATGATGATTTGGATGACTTTATTGAGAATTCAGAATATGATGTGCGCTGCTTTGGATATGATCCATACAATGCGAAAGCATTTGTAGAGAGATGGACAAGAGAGAATGGAGAATTTGGAGTCGAGAAAGTAATTCAAGGTTCAAAAACAGAATCGGTTCCGTTGGGAGAGTTAAAAACATTAGCTGAAGAGCGTCTGCTTCTCTTTGATGAAGCACTGATGCAATTCTGTATGGGAAATTGTATTACCATGGAAGATACCAATGGAAATCGAAAATTATTGAAAAAACGATACGATCAAAAGATCGACAGTGTTGCTGCTCTGCTGGATGCATGGGTAGCATATAAGTTGAATAAAGAGGCTTTCGAATAAGGAGGAAGAACCAATGGCGCTAAATTTAAGAGGCCGAGCAAAGAAAGCTTGGAACGCTTTCACCAGTAGAGATCCGACAGAAGAAGTATGGCTTGAAGATTATGGAATGTCCTATACGTACAAACCAGATCGCGTGCAATTGAATATTGTAACGGAACGAACGTTCTTAGCGTCTATCATTAACCGAATTGGAGTAGATGTATCGGCGCTAAGTTTTCAACATGTTCGAACAGATCAAAATGGAATCTATTTGGAAACAATTCCTTCGGAGTTGAATGACTGTTTGACGATCGAAGCTAATAAGGATCAAAGCGGAACAGATTTTATTCGAGATACGGCAATGTCGATTATGGATGAAGGGTGTGTTGCACTTGTTCCTATTGAAGCGGATCTGGATCCCGATACAAACGGGGGCTTTAAGATCTATTCGATCCGAACTGGAGAAATTTTAGAGTGGAAACCAGACATGATTCGTGTTCGAGTCTATGACGACCGTGCAGGAATTAAGAAAGAGATATGGGTTTCTAAGAAAACAACAGCGATTATCGAGAATCCATTCTATGCGGTTATGAATGAGCCAAACTCCACATTGCAAAGATTAAATCATAAGTTAAATCTTTTGGATCGAGTGGATACACAGAATAGTTCCGGAAAATTGGATTTGATCATTCAGCTTCCTTACAGTGTAAAGAGTGGAAAAAGACAAGAAATGGCTGAAAAACGAAGAAAAGATTTGGAAGTTCAGCTTACATCATCCGCTTATGGAATTGGATACATTGATTCTACAGAAAGAATCACACAGTTAAATCGAGCTGTTGAGAATACGCTCCTGACAGAGATCAAAGATTTGAAGCAGGAAGCAATGAATCAGTTGAACATGACAGAAAACATTCTCAATGGAACGGCAAGCGAGGAAGAGCAGTTAAGTTATTACACACGAACAGTTGGAGTGTTAGCAAAAGCAATTACGGATGGTTTGATTCGAACATTCTTAACAAAAACTGCTCGAACACAAGGACAGACCATACGAGCATTTCGAAATCCGTTCGATTACGTTCCGCTTACCAGCTTATCAAATATTCTGGTAGACATGAAACGAGAAGAGATCATTACAGGAAATGAAGCGCGTTCTTATTTGGGCGTGAAACCTTCTAGCGATCCTCGTGCAAACGAACTTCGAAATGCAAATGTTTCTGCAAGGGATGACCAACTTCCTACGCAGACGGAACCAACTAATCAAAAGGAAGGAGAAAATCAAAATGAAGTATGATTTTGGAGGATACGCAACTCGGAATGATCTGAAGTGCACCGACGGACGAACGATCCGGAAAGATGCATTCAAAGGTTGTGATGGGAAAATCGTACCGATCGTATGGCAGCACGTCCATAACGATTCTAGCAATGTTCTTGGACATGGTGTGCTGGAAAATCGTGATGACGGCGTTTATATTTATGGTTCTCTGAATAATACGCAGAAAGGAAAGGATGCGAAAGAGCAGATCCTTCATGGCGACATTACGTTCCTTTCTATCTGGGCAAATAATATTAGCGAGAACGAAAACGGAGATGTCCTTCATGGCGACATCAAAGAGGTAAGCCTGGTCCTCGCTGGCGCAAATCCAGGCGCAACAATTGACAATATTAGCTTTGCTCATTCTGATGGAAGCATCGTAGATGCAGATGACGAAGCAATTATCACTACGGGCGTTCAGATCTCTCTTGATGATGTGGAGCACGCGGAAGAGGGAGATCCAGCTCCAAATCCGACTCCAGAGCCGGTAGTTTCTCATGCAGATGGAGAAGGAAAGTCCATGCAGGACATTTTCAACGGAATGACAGACGAGCAGAAAAATGTTGTATATGCAATGCTGGCTTATATGGAAGGAGCCACGTTGGAACAGTCAGAATTAACAGGAGGTATTACAATGAAAAAGAACATCTTTGACGGCAGCACGGTAAAAGATGAGGGAACCACCCTTTCTCATTCTCAGATCCAGGAGATCTTTGACGATGCAGAAAAGATGGGTTCTCTGAAGAAATCTGTCATCGCTCATGCTGCTACGTACGGGATTGAGAATATCGACGTTCTTTTCCCGGATGCAAAAACAGTTACTCCCACGCCGGACATGATCAAAAGAGATACCGAGTGGGTAAACATTTTCCTGAATGGAGCGAGACATGTTCCGTTTGCTAGGATCAAATCTACTGCAGCAGACATTACTGCGGATGAGGCGAGAGCAAAAGGTTACATCAAAGGTAATCTGAAGAAGGAAGAAGTAATTAAAGTGATGAAACGTATCACGACTCCGACAACAGTTTATAAGAAACAGAAGCTGGATCGTGATGACATCATTGATATTACAGACTTCAACGTAGTAAGTTGGATCAAAGCTGAAATGCGGGTCATGTTGAACGAGGAAGTTGCTCGTGCAGGTCTTCTTGGTGACGGAAGAGATCCGGAAGAAGATGACGATGATAAGATCAACGAGGAGAACATTCGTCCGATCTATAGTGACGATGATCTCTATGCGCATCATCTCTTAATCGATGCAGAGACAGTTACAACAGAGGAAGGCGTCCTCGATGCTATCGTAGAAGGTATGGAAAACTACGAAGGAACTGGCACTCCGATCATGTTCACGACACAGTCTCAGATTATTAAATGGAAACTTCTGAAAGATAAGGTTGGCAGAAAGCTGTTTGCTACGGAAGCCGATCTGGCAAGCCATCTTGGCGTGTCCAAACTGGTTCCGGTTCCTGTTATGAAAGGAAAGCAGCGAGTAACAGAGGAAGGTGAGAGTCCGTCCAAAGTTACGACAACTTACGATCTGATTGGAATCATTGTAAATCCGGCAGATTACACCTATGGCGCTGACAAAGGTGGACAGATTTCCATGTTTGATGATTTTGACATCGACTACAACCAGCACAAGTATCTTTTGGAGACGCGTACTTCCGGCTGCCTGACACATCCGAAGTCAGCTCTCGTTGTTGAGAAATACACGGAAGTAACGTCATAAGGAGAAAATCAAAATGGCAAAGTTTTTTGGAAAAGTAGGATATGTGGAAAACAAAATAACAGCGCCGGGTGTTACATCAGAAGTTCCGACTGAGTATAGTTATTACGGCGACGTTCTTCGGAACACAAGACGCTACGAAGCTGGCGAACATCTTAACGATAACTTAAACGTTAACAATATGATCAGCATTGTTGCAGACGCTTATGCCTACGATCATTTCTTTGCCATGCGTTACATTCAATGGATGGGGGCTTATTGGGAAGTCACGAACGTGGAAGTCCAACGCCCTCGTCTGATTTTAACGATAGGGGGTGTATATAATGGCCTCACGGCTTCAACTTCAGACGATTCTGGAGAAGATTCTGGGAACGGAGAAGGAACCTGAAGATAAGAAACGGGTTTATTATCAACCGCCTTCTAACACAAAAATGCAGTATCCTTGTATTGTTTATCAAAGACAATCAGGGGATACACAATTCGCGGACAATCGTCCGTATATCATTACGAAAAGGTATCAGGTAACCGTGATTGATCGAGATCCAGACAGTATAATTCCTGATCAAGTTGCAGCGCTTCCGCTTTGCACCTTCGATCGAGATTATACATCGGATAACCTCAATCATTTTGTTTACAATCTATATTTTTAAGGAGGAAATATTATGTCCAGACTTATATGGGATAAAACTGGAGAAAGACGGTACGAAATGGGCACCGATCGTGGTGTTATTTACCCGCAGTCGTCCGATGGAACATATCCGCTGGGAGTAGCTTGGAACGGGCTTACAGCCGTAACCGAATCTCCGGAAGGAGCCGAAGCAACAGATCTTTGGGCTGACAACATTAAATACGGAACTCTTCGCTCTGCAGAAACATTTGGATTTACAATCGAAGCATATCAGTCTCCAGAAGAATTTGATGCTTGTGATGGAAGCGCTGCGCCAGCTCCTGGTGTTCTGATCGGGCAGCAGACCAGGGTTCCTTTTGGTTTCTGCTACCGTACTCTTCTCGGAAACGATACCGCTTCTGAGAGTGACGATGGTTACAAACTGCATCTGATTTATGGTGCAACGGCTTCACCGTCCGAGAGAGCTTACACCACAGTAAACGACTCTCCGGAAGCGGCAACTCTTTCTTGGGAGTGTGACACAACTCCTGTGAACGTAACAGGACACAAGCCGACTGCTTCAATTGTGATTGATTCCACAAAAGTTGATGCTGGTAAGCTGAAAACACTGGAGGATATGCTTTATGGAACAGAGCCTACCCTTCTCGCAAGCCAGCCGGATAATTGGTCTACCAATTATGCTGATTATATGGAACTTGTTGAAGGTGAATTCCGGCCAGTATCGGCTTCTAGTGGTTCTGCTCCCACATGGGCAGAAAACAAGTATTATACAGCAGGAACAGAGGCAAGTCTTCCTCTTCCCGATGCAGTAATTGCGATCTTTACTGCTGAACAGACTGCTCTGAACATAGCAAGTGTAACTTCTAAAGCTTCCATGCCGGTTACAACGATCGACGAGGATGACGAGATTTAAAGAATGATTTGAAAGGAGTATAGTCATGTTAAAACTTACAAAAACATTTACAGATTACGATGGAAACGTCCGTACAGAGGACTTTTATTTCAATCTTTCAAAAGCAGAGCTTATGAAGATGGAAATGGGTGAGACAGGAGGCTTGGAAAAGCTTCTTCGTAAAATTATTGCGGAGCAGGACAACGTAAAGATTATGGAATATTTCGATGACATCATTTCCAGATCTTACGGTGTGAAGTCTCCGGATGGAAGAGAATTTGTCAAGTCTCCGGAACTCACAAAGAAATTTAAAGAAACAGAAGCTTACTCTGATTTGTTCATGGAACTGTGTACAGATGCGAAGAAAGCTGCTGATTTTGTCAATCAGGTTCTTCCGAATGTAGAAACTTCTACATCTCAGCCGGAGGCAGTAACAAATGTTACCAATATTCCTTCCAGGTAATGAGTATTTCAACGATGCTACCAATCAGTTTCTTACAGTAGAAGGAAGAATCATTCATTTGGAACATTCACTTTTCGCGATTTCCAAATGGGAATCAAAATGGAAGAAAAGTTTTATAAATACGAGGGAACTAACAAGAGAAGAACTGGTTGATTACATTCAATGTATGACAATCGAGCAAGATGTAAGTCCTTTGCTTTATTTAGGCCTTACAGATGAGATGGAAACTATGATAATGGCTTACATTAACTCGAAACAAACCGCTACGACTTTCTCAGGGCAGAAAGAAAAGCCTTCCAGAAAGGTTATCACAGCAGAACAGATTTATTGTTGGATGTTTAACTTAAATATTCCACTGGAATGCGAGCATTGGAATTTCGATAAGTTGACAACCCTGATTCGAGTTTGCAGCATTGAGAATCAACCACAGAAAAAAATGTCAAAGCGAGAATCCGCAAGCTATCAACGGGATTTGAACTTGAAGCGGAGAGCACAAAGTAAAAAGAAAGGAAGATAACTATGAGTTTAAATGGAATTGATGTATCCAACTGGCAGAATGGTATTAATTTAGCTGCTGTTCCAGCAGATTTTGTAATCATGAAAGCTACTGAAGGAACGTCATACGTATCTCCAGACTGTGATCGTCAGTATCAGCAGGCTAAGAGCGCTGGAAGACTTCTTGGCGTGTATCATTATGCCAATGGCGGAAATGTTCAGGCAGAAGCGGACTGGTTCTTGAAGAATATTCGGGGCTATATCGGAGAAGCAATCTTAGTTCTGGACTGGGAAGCTACCAACAATCCGACTTTTGGATCCAATGATAAGAACTGGTGTAAATCTTGGTGTGATTATATTTACTCTAAAACAGGAGTTAAGCCGATGGTTTACATTTCTAAGGCTTTTATGCATAAAATCAGTGGGATTGGCGATTACGGTCTCTGGATTGCTCAGTATGCTAGCATGGATCCGGTGTACGGCTATCAGGAAACACCATGGAATGAGGGATCTTATAGCTGCGCGATTCGTCAATACAGTTCTAATGGAAGACTTTCCGGTTATAATGGTGCGTTGGATCTGGATAAGTTCTATGGGGATGCAGCCGCCTGGAAGAAATACGCGAATCCGTCCGGATCAGTTTCTGGCGGATCGTCTAGTTCTGGAACATTGACCTCATCTCCATCTGGAAGCACGCTCGATTTAGCTGTTAAAGTTATGCAGGGTGCTTACGGTGATGGTGACACCAGAAAACAGAAACTTGGATCTCGTTATGAGGAAGTGCAGAACTTTATCAACCATATTTTCAGCGCTTCCGCACAGACATTAGCAAACGAGGTTTGGGCTGGAAAGTATGGAAATGGAGATACTAGAAAAACAGTCCTTGGATCTCGGTACGATGAAGTTATGAGGATCGTAAATGGAGGATCATCCAGTTCGAAGCGGTATTACACGATTCAGCCTGGCGACACTCTTTCTGGTATTGCTTCCGAGTTTGGAACCGGTGTTTCTCAGCTGCAGAAATGGAACGACATTTCTAATCCAAATCTGATTTACGCCGGAACAAAGATCAGAGTTAAATAGGAGGGTATACATGCATCAGATTTTTAAGAGAGCAAAAGATAAGAATGTTGCTATCACGATGGTCTATTCTAATAGTGATAATGACTTCTTATATTCGGATGTGAAGCGAAATCGAAAGTTATCAAAAGATGAAGTTTTAGACTTGTGTATGAACGGCGTTGCTATTGAACTGCCTGGTCAGAAGTTCTTCTCTCCGATTCATGTAAAAGAGAATGGAAATGGTGTAGAAGTGATTTGCTTCGATGGTGAAACCAGCTACACCTTCAAATCCGAAGAAGTAGTATAAGGAGAAATTCAAAATGATAGTGTTTACGCAGAAAGGGGATTTTAAGAAGACAGAAAAATTCTTGAATAAAGCCTCGAAAGCAGAATATTTTCGAAAGTTGGAAAAGTATGCAAGAGAAGGTGTGAAAGCCCTTTCTGCGGCGACGCCTGTTGATACTGGTAAGACAGCAGCATCCTGGAGTTATGAGATTCGTCAGACAAAAGGATCTGTTAGTATTTACTGGACCAATTCCAACGTTAACAAAGGTGTTCCGATTGCCATCATTCTGCAATATGGGCATGGAACAAACAATGGAGGGTACGTACAAGGAATCGATTACATTAATCCTGCACTCCGTCCCGTATTTGAAAGACTTGCAGAAGAAACATGGAAGGAGGTAACATCATCATGAGCAGCATTGACGAAAGAATTGTCCAAATGCGATTTGATAATCAGCAGTTTGAGAGTGGCGTAAAAACCAGTTTAAACACCCTTGATAAGCTGAAGAAGTCACTAAATTTGGAAGAAGCGGCTAAGAATGTTGCAAATTTACAGAAAGTTGGAAATAACTTCTCTCTTTCGGGCATAGCCGCCGGTGTAGAAACCATCGCAAACAAGTTTTCTACGCTTGGAATCATTGGTGTTACTGCTCTCCAGAACATTACAACCGCAGCAATGCACGCAGGTATTCAGATTGCAAAATCTCTGACGATCGAACCGGTTATGACTGGGTTAACAGAATACGAGACAAAGATGAACGCCATTACGACAATCCTGACCAACACACAGAGTAAGGGGACAACTCTTGATGACGTTAATAAAGCATTAAGTGAATTGAATACGTATGCTGATAAGACAATTTACAATTTTGCGGAAATGACCCGTAATATTGGTACCTTTACAGCAGCTGGCGTAGACTTGGACACTTCCGTCAAGGCGATTAAAGGTATTGCAAACCTTGCTGCGGGTTCAGGCTCAACTGCAGCTCAGGCATCGACGGCAATGTATCAGCTTTCTCAGGCGATTGCAGCGGGTCGAGTCAGTCTTCAAGATTGGAATTCTGTTGTTAACGCTGGAATGGGCGGTGAACTGTTCCAGAACGCATTGAAAGAAACCGCCAAACAGATGGGTATCGTGGTGGACGAGTCTGTTAGTTTCCGCGAATCCATCAGTACCATGGGCGGCCAGGAAAGTTGGCTGACTTCTGATGTCCTTGTGAAAACGTTGGAGTCTTTTGCGGACAACGAAACACTTGTTAAAGCAGCAACCCAGGTCAAAACCATTACCCAGCTGTTCGATACGATGAAAGAGTCGGTTCAGTCCGGTTGGGCACAATCCTGGGAATACATCATTGGTGATCGTGATCAGGCAATTGAGACCTTAACCGCGGTTAGTGATGCGTTCAATAATATTATTGGACCTTCTACAGATGCACGAAATGAGATGTTGAAGTTCTGGAATCAAAATGGAGGAAGAGACGCGCTGATCAAATCCATGTCAAACTCCTTCCAGGCTTTGGCGGATATTTTAGGGCCGGTTGGGAAAGGGTTTCGTGATGTCTTTCCTGCCATGACTGGAGAACGATTGGTTGAGATCACAGAACGAATCAAAGAAGTAACAGATAGCTTCAAGATTAGTGATGAAACGACGGATAAGCTGCAGAGAACCTTCCGTGGAGCCTTTTCTGCAGTGGATCTGTTTCGAAAAGGGTTAGGAACTATTCTTTCCCCCGTTACAAAGCTTGGTGGCGGTTTGAAAAGTATGGGTGGATTCCTATTAGACGTGACCGCAAGTATCGGTGATTTCTTTACCGAACTAAATCAAAGTTCTTCTACGAACGAATTCCTTACAACCACGTCCAATGCGCTGGGAAGTTTTCTTGGAGCGGTTAGCGACACAGTTACGATTTTCACAAACAAAATTGGAGGAGTTACAGGCTTAATTTCTTCCTTTGGGAAAGGAATTCTTAACATTTTAGATATGATCATGGACGGAGCAGGAACTGCTATTGAGTGGCTTTCTGAAAATCTGTCTGCTGGAGACATCTTTGCCGGTCTTGCAGGTGGAGGAGTTCTTGTTACTGCAAAGAAAATCAGTGGCTTTTTGGATGAAATTACCGGATCTATCAAGAATCTGTTTGGAGTTGGTGACACAGCCAAGACAATCAGCGATAATTTTAGCTCCGTATTAGAGTCTGTAGGAGATACTTTAAACAGCTTTACATCGAGCATTAAAACCGGAGCATTATTGACAATCGCTGCATCTGTTGGAATCCTTGCGATTTCCTTGAACAAGATTTCGGAGATCAATCCTGATAAATTAGCGAAGGCATTACTTGGTATGACTGTGATGCTGGCGCAGTTAAATTTGTCTTTCCGTTCGATGCTGAAGTCTTTATCAAAATGGCCGGCAAAAGGTCTGATTGGTGCCTCTATTTCTATGATGGCACTTGCTGGGGCAATCAACATTATGGCATCAGCGCTTCAAAAGATGTCTGGATTAAACCTAACTCAGATTGCACAAGGATTGGGCGCAGTAGCTGTTATGCTTGGTGAGTTAACTTTATTTTTGAAAGTAACGAACTTGAAGAATGCGTCCTTAAAAGGCTCTGCGGCATTGGTTGTGATTGCTGGGGCTATTCGTTTATTATCCGACGTGATTGTAGAATTCTCAGGAATGTCCTGGGAAGAGATCGGAAAAGGGCTAACCACTTTAGGCGGTGCTTTGATTGGTTTGTCCGCTGCAATTAAGATCATGTCAGGATCAAAAATCAATTTAAGGACGTCCATAGCAATTTTAGCTATTGCAGAAAGTACGAGAATCTTAGCGGATTCCTTGGGCGAGTTTGGATCCATGAGTTGGGAAGAAATTGGTCGTGGCTTAACCGCCATGGGAGGAGCTTTGGCGGAATTAACCGTTGTTCTTGGAGTTTTAAGCAAAGTAGGAGGAGGTGGAGCACTTCTTGGTGGCGCTGGAATCTTTATAGCGGCGCAAGCTTTGGACGAGATTGCGGCTGCTCTTACGGAATTAGGTCAGCTATCTTGGGAAGAGATTGGAAAAGGCTTGACTGCTATGGGCGGCGCTCTAGCTGAGATCGGTGTAGTTACTGGTGCTTTAGGAAAGTTAACTGGATTTTCTGGAATCTTAGGAGGTGGCGCGATCTTAATTGCCGTTCAATCTTTGGATGAAATCGCAAATGCCCTGGAGCAGATCGGTGGTCTTTCTTGGAGCGAGATAGGAAAGGGCTTGGCCGGCATGGGTGGAGCCTTAGCTGAGATCGGTGTAGTTACTGGTGCTCTTGGAAAATTAACCGGTCTTTCGGGTCTTCTTGGTGGAGGCGCCTTGGTAATTGCGGTGCAGGCTTTAGAGCCAATCGCAGACACCTTAGAACGCATCGGTGGTCTTACTTGGGAGGAGATAGGAAAAGGTCTTGTTGGTATGGGAGGCGCTTTAGCCGAAGTTGCGATTATTACTGGCGCTTTAGGTGCTTTGACAGGGCTTTCCGGTTTAATGGGAGGAGGAGCAATCCTTCTTGGCGTACAAGGATTAGGAACCTTGGCGGATGCTCTGAAGAAGTTTGGTGACATGACTTGGGATGAAATTGGTCGAGGTCTTGTCGGTATGGGTGGAGCTTTGGTAGAACTTGGTGTTGTGGCAGGATTACTTGGGGCGTTATCCCCATTAGCGATGCTTGGAAGTGGCGCCATTCTTCTTGGCGTCCAGGGATTAGGAACTTTAGCGGATGCTTTAAAGAAATTTGGTCAGATGGACTGGGATGAAATTGGAAAAGGCTTAACTGCTATGGCTGGAGCAATGGGTGCAACAGCATTAGGAGGCTTGCTAAACACCCTTTCTGGTTTTGGTGCGGACGCAATTGCTACAGTTGCTGAGCCTTTGGGAACTCTCGCTGATTCCATGAAGAAATGGAAGGGCGTCTCGGTGCCTCCAGACTTATCTTGGCAGATGGCCGGTTTAGCATCAGGCGTACAACAGTTCACCTTCGCTGGATTTGGTGCTGGCTCTTTGGAGAAAGCGGCACCGGCCCTTGGCGAATTAGCTGGAGCTGTTAACAAGTGGAGAGATGTAAGCATTCCGGAAGGATTGGATACAGGTTTACAAGAATTAGCAGATGGAATTGGAGCGTTTACCTGGACCTTCGTTGGAGGTTTCTCCATGGATGCTGTTCGTGGACCATTAAGTAAGTTACCAGAAGCAGTAAAGAAATGGAATAACGTAACGATTCCACAAGGTATTGGAGCAGGATTAGAGGAGCTTGCAGACGGTATTGAAGCGTTTACTTGGAGTTTCGCAGCTGGATGGTCAATCGGAGAAGTGATTGATCCGCTGAAATCCTTAGCAGGAGCGGTAAAAGCTTGGAACGGCGTTTATATTCCGTATGGAATTGGAGACGGTCTTGGCTCTTTAGCGACAGCTCTAAAAAGTTTCGCTGGTTTGGAAGGATATTCGTCGGACTTCTCAAGCATTGGCAGCGGATTATCCAGTTTAGGATCTGCAGCGAGAGGCTTAGTTGGGATTAACTTCGTATCCATTGCAAGCGGCCTTACTACCTTCGCGAATTCGATCAAGAGTATCCCGGGTCAAATCTCAAGCGTGGCAAGCAACATTCGTTCTTCGGTTTCTGGAATTGCTGCGGCGATTTCATCTCAGACAGGAAACGTGACCGCTGCATTTGCACGAGTAATGAGTAGTGGCTTGGCGGCCATTCGGTCCAGTACACCGCAATTAACAGCAGCCGGAAGGACGATGATGATTAGTTTTGTGGCTTCCTTATCGTCTACATTGGCTGGACAAACTGTAGCCGCTATGAGCGCAATGTCGACCCTATTTAAAGCGATGATTTACGCAGCAGAGCAAGTAATTAATAGTTCGAAAACCAAGATGAACAACGGTGGTAAATCCTTGATCCAGGAGTTCATCAACGGTATGAACAGTAAGAAATCAGATGCTCAAAATGCGGTATCGTCAATCGCGTCAGGAGCAGCTGGAAAAATTGACGACTATAATAGCCGATATTACAACGCTGGGCGCGATGCGATTCAGGGCTTCATTAACGGTATGAACAGCAAGAAAAATTCCGCGATTAATACAGCAGCCAATATCGCGGCACAAGCATTAGCTGCAGCGAAACGAAAATTGGACAGCAATTCCCCATCCAAGAAATTTGATCAATTGGGTCGGGATTCCGATCAGGGAATGATAAATGGTTTGTTGGCATTAGCAGGACGAGTGAGAAATGCTGGTCAAACTGTCGGACGTTCTGTGATGGCTGGCGTTCAGGCGGAGTTAACGAATTTGACAAATGTTTTAAACACGGATACGGACTTCGTTCCTACCATTCGCCCTGTGATGGATTTAAGTGCAATAGCAACCGGCATGAACACGATGCAAAGTATGTTTTGGAATGATTCGGTGCTCTATCCGAACTTCTCGGGACGAAACGCACAAATGGCGGCGTCGGCGATTGATCAAAATAGAATGCCAAAACCAGTACGAGACTATGGTCCGGATATTCTGGAAGCATTTAATACCTTAGGTGATCGGGTAGACGCGCTTGGTGATCGCGTTGCACAGATGAAGATGGTGCTTGATACAGGCGCTGCTGTCGGCGGCATGAGTCAAAAGATGGATCAAAAACTTGGACAAATGGCGAACTATAAAGGGAGGAATATTTAATGTATCATTCGATTACTTTTGACGGGGAAGTGAATACTTGGGATGATTGGCATTTAATTCCGGCGACTCGTCCGGTTTTTAATCCTCCCGAAACAAAAACTCATTATGTGGATATTCCAGGGGCTAATGGTCAGATTGACTTGACCGAGTCCCTGACAGGATATCCAGTTTACGAGAATCGTACTGGATCTATCGAATTCTACGTTGCAAACGGATACGAGGATTGGGATATAATTTATAGTAAGATTTTGTCGTATTTGCACGGAAAAACACACAGGGCTTATCCAGAATCCGAATCGAATGGGTATTTTTACTACGAAGGACGATTCGAAGTGAATAAATGGACGTCCGATAAATGGTATTCCAAGATCACAATTGATTATGACGTTTATCCTTATCGGAAAGAACCGTATTCGTCCACAGAACCTTGGCTGTGGGATCCTTTCGATTTCGAATTGGGTATTGTTCGAGAATACGGCGATTTAGTAGTTGATGGAACATTAGAAATGATAATTGATGGACGTCAAGAACCAGTAGTTCCGGAGATCACCGTTGATTCTGACGATGGAGGTGGGATGACTGTTAAAGTAGGAAGTACAATCTACGAGTTAGAAGATGGAGTAAATGTGATTCCAAGCATTGTAGTGTCGGATGAATCTGTAACTTTAACGTTTACGGGAAACGGTTCTGTTAGTATAGAATATAGAGGAGGGCTATTGTAATGTATGCGATTTATGCAGACAACAATCTTATTTATTCACCTGGGGCAGCATCCTCCCTTGGATATTCTGTTTCTACTGCAAAGGTTACCACAGAGATTAATAAGGCCGGAAGCTTAGAATTTACCATTCCTCCTACAAACCCATCTTATTCTAATATGTCGAAATTAAAAACCATCTTTCGAGTCGAACAGGATGAAACAGAGATTTGGCGAGGGCGTTTGTTAAATGACGAGAAGAATTTCTACAACAGCAAGGAAAACTTCTGTGAAGGAGAGCTAGCGTTTCTGAATGATGCGGTGGTTCCCCCTTACAACTACAGTTCAGGGGTTTCACTGCAAAGTTATTTTCGGACAATTGTAGGATACTATACGAACAATTGCAGCGATTATCGTAAAATTGTGGCTGGAACTATCACAGCAGCTGATCCAAGTCTTATAATCCGAGTGAAATCTGACGACTACAGCGATGTTATGACAGAACTAATGGATAAACTCGTTGGACCTATTGGCGGATATTTACGAGTTCGTCATCAAAATGGAATCAGTTATCTGGATTATTTGGATACGTTAGAGGAAACCTCGGACCAGGAAATTATATTTGGGAAAAATTTGTTAGATTTGACCGAATATGTCGACGCATCTGATGTTTACACCTATATGATTCCTTTGGGTAAGAAGGACGATAAGGGAAAACGAGTAGATATTACATCTGTCAATGGAGGAAAAAATTATATTTACTCTTCAACCGGAGAAAATTTATTCGGAAGGATTACTCGGGCTGTTGCTTGGGATGATACAACGGATCCGGCTACCTTAAAATCAAACGGACAGAAATTATTAAGTTCTGTAATCGAGATGGCAACCACAATCGAGATTAGTGCCATTGATTTAAAACTCCTTGGTGTGGACGTGGATCACTTAGAGGTTGGGAAATTTGTACATGTACAATCACCGCCTCACGGAATTGATTCTAATTTCCTTTGCAGTAAAATTGTTTTGGATTTGTTAGAACCAGATCGTTCGGAGTACACATTTGGGCTTGTGTTTACGGCTTTGACTGATAAACAGGTAGCAACGAATAAGTTAAGTGAGAATTCCTATAAAACTGCTCAGTCTACATCGGATGAGTATAGTAATCTAAGGACGGAAATCTATGAGAACTATACCAGTAGTGCGGAATTTGATGCATTTAAAGCAGAAGTAGAACAAAATTTCCAAGAAATCGGGGATTTTAATCCAGAAACTTATTTAACAGTATTGGATGCACAAACAACGTATGCAACGATTGAAGCTTTGCAAAACTTAGAAGAACGAGTTACAGCGTTAGAACAAAATGAAGGAGGAACGGAATAATGAGTGATATTGAACAAAATTTAGCGTTTATTTTATCCAGTCGATACGGAGAGGATGTTCGTCAGGCAATCCATGATGCAATCCACGATTGTTATGAAGATGGAAAAGCTGGCACAATAGATCTTGTAGCCAGAGAGCAGATTGCAAATTTAGTTGCAAATGAAGGAACTACAGAGAAGGATTCAGAACTTGTTGATATTCGAGTTGGTATAGATGGGAAAACATACACAAGTGCTGGAGAAGCAGTAAGGAATGGGGATTCTACTGCTAATAGATTTCGTGGGGCACTCAATAATGATGGTTCTTTGTTAAGTGACCATTTAGATATTGGAACATATTCGTTTGCATATTACGATTTTACCGATGCACCTCCTATAATATCCGGTAAGTTTAATAATGGTATTTTAATCAATGAACAAGGGTTTGCCGCTGGTGATGCTATATTACAAACTGTATATTACGGAGGGGCATATAGTCCGTATATTAATAATGGTATATATAAACGATTGGTCAGGAGGTCTACGAAAACTCCAATAAGCACTTGGGTTAAACCATATAACGAAGCTATGTATAATGGTAGGCCACCATATACAGGGACTACAAAATTATCAGATTGTCGAAATTTAGGCTCTTATTCCATAATAAGAAGGTCTGACGAATATGATTGGGAAGATATGCCCGAAGAGTATTATACAGGAGGTTCTTTATATAACAATGCTACTTTAATAAATGTTAGAGGTCTTGGCGGTGACTATGCTGAAACACGTGACGGAGGAGGATTTATAACTCAATTTTTACATTTTGCATACCTATCTGAGCCGTATTATTCGGATATATTTTTTCGGATCGTTTGTACATACAATGATGACGTATATCCTTGGGAACGAATACCATTAAAAAAAGATTATGATAGGTTATATGGAAAAAAAGTGTCATTTTTAGGCGATAGCATAACCACTTATAGCGGATACAATCCAACTGGCTATGCTACTTATTATCCGAAAGGGGATATAGATGATGTTTCCAAGACATGGTGGAATCGGCTTATATCCAATACTGGAATGCAGTTAGTTAAGAATGCATCATGGAGTGGAAGCACATGCCATGGTGACAGTCTTAATTCATCCAATGCATACGCGGGCTGTTCAACCGCCAGAATAAATGATTTGTGCACAGAGGATACAATTCCAGACATTATTATAATTTTGATCGGGATTAACGATTTTGCTCCATATGATACACCAATTGGAGATTGGACACCTTCGGATGTAATACCAGAAGAGAGCACTAACGTAGGAACGTTCAGCGAGGCATATAGTTTGATGATATCTAAAATCATGAATAAATATCCGAAAGCACGCATCTTTTGTTGCACAATACTGCAGAGTGGAGGTTCAACAAAAGATGAAGATCAAACTGGCGTTTATCCTACAAAAAATAGTTCTGGAACAACCTTATATGAATATAACAATGTAATCAAAAATATAGCAAATGGTTTAGGATGCGATGTTATTGATATGAGCGCTTGCGGAATTAATTTTTGGAACTTTGATTCTATGACTATAGACTCGCTGCATCCAAATTCTGCGGGCGCATTATTAATGGCTCAAAAAGCAGAAGCAGAACTTCGTGCAAAATATTAAAAGGAGGTAATATACCATGTCAAACAATTTTTATAACCCGTCAAACCCATGGTTAGGAAATCCAGGAGGAGGCTATATGACAAATACTTCAGGGGCTGCTCAGCAGACACCGGGATATGCTGGATTTAATAATTTCCAACGTCCTTCTGTCCCTTCTATGCTTCCTGGAAGACAGGTGGCTAACGCGGATGAGATTACACCTCAGGAAGTCCCTATGGACGGAAGTGTATCTCTCTTCCCACAGCAGGATTATTCTTGTATTTACGCAAAGACCTGGACAAAGGAAGGAACTATCGCAACCATGAAATTTGTTCCGGAACAACCACAGGCCGCTACCGGGCAGAAATCACCCTTGGAAGAACGTCTCGATCGAATTGATCAGAAACTGGAGGCTTTGGACAAGAAACTTAATCGATCAAGAAATTTCCAGAAACGTAACAACCCGCATCCAAAGAAGGAGATGAATGAGAATGAGTAGAATTACAGATCTTGCATCACAAATGATTCGAAACAATCCAAACATTCAACGGACACCTTTAGCTCAAGCAGGAATTAACGCTATCCTAAACAATGACGCAAAAGCAGGCGAACAGCTTGCAAACAACATTCTCAATTCTATGGGAATGACAAAAGAGGAAGCTTTGAAGATCGCAAGGGAACGAAACTTACCTTTCTAACGTACAAGTTGAGATATTTTAAGAATACGCGCGGTCTTAGGATGTCTCATTTGTAAATAAAGTATATTTTAAGGAGGAACTATTATGTTTAACTCAGGTAGTACACTTAGTGCAGCGGATGTTGCAGCAGTAACAGGTGGCTATGGACGCTCCAACGACGGAGGTTGGGGAAATGACTGGTGGGCAGTTATTATTATCCTTGCTCTTTTCGGAGGATTCGGAAACCGGGGAGGACTTTTCGGCGGTGGTTATGGTGGATCAGGCTGCGGATGCTGTGCTCCAGCAACTTGTGCAGACCTTCAGGCCGGCTTCAACAACCAGGCTGTTACCAACAAACTCAATGGACTGGAAAACGGCCTGTGCTCCCTTGGTTATGATCAGCTTGCTCAGATGAACAACATCGGAACCCAGATTCAGCAGGGTAATTTCGCCCTTCAGCAGACACTAAACAACAACGCCATCGCTCAGATGCAGGATACTAATGCTGTATCCAGACAGCTGGCTGATTGCTGCTGCGAAAATCGTGCAGCGATTAAAGATGTGCAGTATAATGCGGCTCTGAACAATAGTGCGCTTCTTCAGGCAATCAATAACCAGACAAATACGATCGTGCAGAACGACAATGCAAACTACCGCGCGCTGCATGACGAGCTGGTAGCATACCAGATGCAGCAGAAAGACGATACGATTGCGGAACTGAGAACACAGGTGCAGGCGTTCAATCTCGCTGTTTCTCAGAGAAATCAGAACGATTACCTGATCGACAAGCTGCAACCTTGTCCGACACCGGCTTACGTGGTCCCGAATCCAAACTGCTGCTACAATTACGGAAACTTTGGATTCAACAATGGATGCGGCTGCAACAACGGTTGCTGCTAGTTTGTAACTTGTTCACTTATATTTATGGGGAGGCCCGGATTGTCCGCTCCCCTCTATCATATTTTAGGAGGTTTAATATGATTGTATTATCAAACTCAGCAGAACAGACGTTACTTCCAGGTCAGGCTCTTACGTTTGATTTAACAAGGCTTCATTCTGGATGTGGCGAATGCCATCGGCAGGGTTCCAGCGCAGTTAAAATGCGTTGTTCCGGAATTTACGAGATCGCCTTTCACGCAAACATTGGCGGAACCGTAGCAGGACCTGTACAGTTAGCACTTCAGGTTGGAGGTGAAACTCTCCCAGAAACAACAATGATTTCTACAGCCGCTGCAGTTGGAGATTTCAACAATGTAGGAGCAGAGACACGTGTTCGGAATTGCTGCGGCGATTATGATCGAGTAACAGTAGTAAACACAGGAACCAGCGATGTAGTTGTTGATGCAAACGCTGCCCTGGTGGTTGGCAGACGGTCGTAGGAGGTGCAATATGAGTCATAAAAAGTTAGAAGACCTGAAAAAGAGCGGTTCCTACGATGAACTTTGCGATCTGAAGAAAGATTTGATTAAGATCTTTGCCTCTGAGCTGCATACCAAAGGCGTGGACGACCTTGATACAAAAGATTGTGCTGAGGTAGCCGACATGATCAAAGACCTTGCAGAGGCAGAGAAGGCTTGTATGGAGGCCTGCTACTACGAGACCGTGATCAAAACCATGGAAAAAGCAGATGAGGAAGAGGAACAGGAAGGACGGATGGGATACAATGCCTATCGGTATGCGAACGGACGCTACGCGCCGAAAGGACGTGGGACACGAAGAGGTTATACACCAGAGATGGGTATGATGAATCCCTATCTTTACGATCCCGACTTTGAGGAAGAGATGGAGCGAGGACGTCTTGGATACCAGGGAGAAGGAGGCGGAAGGTCATACAATTCTTCTCAGGGAGGAAATCGAGGATCGGGAAACCGTTCTCAGTCTGGATCTCGTATGGGTTATGATATGGACTGGGATCCAGATGATGATCCGAGACAGAGCAGAGAATACAATGAATACAAGCGTGCAAAACGTCATTACAGCGAGACTAAGTCACCGGAAGACAAACAGAAGATGGATGAGCACGCTATGAAGCACGTAAACCAGGCAATGGATTCTTTCCGAGAGATGTGGAGAGACGCTGATCCAATCATGCGGAAACGTATGAAAGCTGACCTGACAACTCTCGTAGGAGAAATGCCCACATAATAATTGATATTTGGAGCGATTATGAAAAGCTTTTACATGAATGGATATTTGTGGAAAATAAGCTTCGTCGATCCAAATAGTGACTACCTTGTGGATCGTACTGGGGAGTTAAGAGTCGCAACCACAGATCCGGTAACCTATCATGTCTATCTTTCAGACGAATTATCAGGGGACTTCTTAAACCGAGTACTGATCCACGAGTTGGGTCATTGCGCTATGATTAGTTTCGATCTATTGGATGATATTCATCGAATGGTGAAACATCAATACTGGGTCGAAGCAGAAGAATGGGTGTGTAACTTCATAGCAGATTATGGATTAAAAATCTTTTCCGTTGCTTATTCCATATTAGGTGACGAAGCATGGATATTCGTTCCTTATGAGCTAGAAAAGCTAATCGCATAGGAGGATATTTGTGATGAACTTTGCAGATGCATTTACCGATAAGTTTAATCTTATCATTGGAACGATAGTAGCTATCCTTTCCTATCTATTAGGAGAGCACTGGGTATTATTTGCTGCGTTTCTATTATTTAACGTAGTTGATTGGATTACTGGCTGGATGAAAAGCCGGATGGCAGGAGTGGAAAACTCCGTAAAAGGTTTTAAAGGAATCCTAAAGAAACTTGGATATTGGATTATGATTGGTGTTGCTTTCAGTATGGGCGTGGTCTTCATGGATATTGGAGATGTCCTTGGTGTTAACTTGAAAATCACAACCTTACTCGGCTGGTTTGTATTAGCAAGTTTAACCATTAATGAATTACGATCTATTGCTGAAAATTTTGTAGAAGCCGGATTTAATGTTCCATCAATTATAACGAAAGGCCTTTCTGTAGCAGAGAAAATTCTGCAAGAAATGGACGGAACATTGGAAATTGATACCTCTGGAGACGAGAAAGATATTTACCGATTGGATGTAAATGTCCCTCTGGAGGAACTGAAGAATAAAGATACCATTACTTTAAAAATTAATAAGGACGCTGACCTTTCTTCGCAGGAATAACTTACCCTATAATGAAGATATTTTGAAAGGAGAAAAGGCGTCATGTTAGAAAAGTTTTTAAAGAAAGATTCAGTAAAGGAGAGAATTGAGGATGAGATACTTTCAAATTTCGGTTGCTTAGAATCTATCAAGGATGTTGATTCAGAAACCTATAGCAAAGTATTAAGGAATATTGAAAGATTGCAGGCTTTGAAGAAGAAAGATCGGAAAAGTCTGGATCCGAATAGTTGCTTAGTCGTTGCGGGGAATCTGATTGGTATTCTGCTGATTCTAGGTTACGAACAGAAAGATTTCATTCGATCCAAAGCTTTAGGATTTGTTCTTAGAGGGCGTGTGTAACAGCACGCCTTTTCTTTTTCGCAAAAATTACACAGCTTATAATAGAAGAAGATATAGTTTAATTGGGAAAACAGCAGGCTAAGGCGCTGCAGTCGTCGGATCATAACCGACTATCTTCTTCTATATTTTTTTTCGCATAGCAAACTTATGCTATATTTTTTTTCGCATTTTTTACGTACCTTCTAATAGAACATATATATAATTTAAAGGAGGATTTTAAAATGAAAGACAAAATGATTAATTTAGCAGTAACAGTAGGAGCAGAGGCAATTATAGTCGGTGTTTATATTTGGGCCGCTAAGAAATTTGTGAAGTCTTTGGATAACTATTCTTACGAGGAAGAAGTATGTGAAGCAAAGGAGGAGTCCTAACAAGGACTCTTTCTTTTTCGCAAAAATTACACAGCTTATAATAGAAGAAGATATAGTTTAATTGGGAAAACAGCAGGCTAAGGCGCTGCAGTCGTCGGATCATAACCGACTATCTTCTTCTATATTTTTTCAAAATGAAAGGAGTAAAAGTTATGAACACATCAACCATCAAAACCATGCTGAAAACAGCAGGAGGAGTTTTGCAGAAGAATTCGCCGCATATCCTAACTGGTTTAGGAGTATCAGGTCTGATTGGTACGGCCTATTTCTCTTGGAAGGCAGCAAGAAAAACGGATGAGACTATTGCTAGTGAGATGTTAGAGACAAGAAAAGAAGTAATACAGGAATGCTGGAAATATTACGTTCCACCAGTATTGTTAGGATCAGCAAGTATCGCTTGTATCATTGGGGCAGATTGCGTGAACACCAAACGTCAGGCAGCTCTGTATGCTTTATATTCTGCAGCGGTGGAAGGCGCAAAAGAGTATCAGGAGAAAGTAATTGAGTTAGTAGGGGAAGGAAAACACCAGAAAATTAAGGATGCGATAGCGGGTGATAAGATTGCAGAAAATCCGCCAAAAGATAACAAGATCATCATTACAGGGAAAGGAAATGTGAAATGTTACGATGCATTTTCTGGAAGATATTTCTGGGGCGATTACGAAAACATTCGAAGAGTACAGAATGATTTGAACCAGGAACGGATCGACGATTTCTGGGTAAGTTTGAATGATGCGTATTACGCATTAGGTCTTCCTGCAATTAAACTTGGAGACGAGATGGGTTGGAATGTAGATCATCCTATCGACTTTGTCTTTACGTCAGATCTGGATGCAGACAAGGAACCAGTCTTAGTATTGGATTACGAAGCAGGTCCAAGACAGGATTTTCGGAACTTGCATTAGGAGGAACTGAAACATGGAAGAAAGAAATGATATTTTAGAGGAATTAGGTGTTAGTATCTACAAAAGAGATGGAAAATGGTATTGGATGATCAAATCCCGCAGTTTTGATAGTCCGGAAGGGGCTTTGAAGGATGCGATTAGTAGTTTCTCAAAAGAAACTGAGAAGAAAACAGATCGAAGAGAGCACTGCTTCGCATAAAAAACACACTTAATAATAGAACTAGATTACATTTTTAAGGAGGATTTTATCATGGAAGAAAACAAAACAGTTGAGGTTGAAGTAGTGGAAAAGGAGTCTTTATTAGAAATGATCAAAGCAAACAAGAAGACCATTATTAAAAGAGGACTGATCCTCGCAGGATCAATTGTAGGCTTAGTAGCGGCTTACAAGTTGATGAAAGCTGATCAGGAGCATTATTATGATGATCTGACAGTAGACACTGATATTTCTGGAGACGGAGAAGCTACAGTTGAAGTTAAAGTTTCGGACGATGAACCGACAGAAGAAAAATAGTTCAGCACAAAAGGTGTTATGGAAACATAGCACCTGATTTTTTTTTGAAAGGGGATAATCATGGAGAAACAGAAATTAACAATGGAAACAAAATTATATTTTGAGAATGGTGAAGAAGCCGGAACCTTTGCGGATTTCGTATCGGCCATTACGGAAATGGTAATGGAGGGGTTAGGAATCAAAGGAAACGGCTTTGACATTTCAGATAAGGAGGAGTAATATGTTCAAGCGATTTACTAGGAAAGCTGTAGACTCTGCGAAAGATATTTTGAAGGATGAGTCACAAAAGATGCTTCCTACCTGGTTCGGAATTGCCGGTGCTTTACTGATGATCGGAATTCTAGTAGGAGACAAACCGAAGGAACCTGTAAGCGTTGTAAATATTTATATAAAGGAGATCCAGTTATGAGTATGAAAGAATGGGCAAAAAGAGAAGTTGATCTTGCATGTAAGCATGAGAATCCGGATAGAAAAGAAGGAGAATTCGACTATGGCTGCGCTTGTTATGAGAGTGCGTTGAAAGCTTTTACCAGTCTTATAGAGGACGAACACTCTGGTTTCAGCATTAAACTGACGAAGCAAATCTTGAATCGGCTTATTGACGGAAAACCGCTAGTTCCGATTGAAGATACAGATGATATTTGGGAGGAATGCGGTCGGAGAGACCGAGACGAAGCAAAAATTTATCAGTGTTTACGAATGCCTTCTCTGTTCAAAGACGTGTATCCAGACGGAACTGTAAAATATTCGGACAATAACCGAGTGGTTATGGTCGAAATGAATTCGGAAACGTATTGGCATTCAGGTTTTATAAACAGAATTGTTGACGAAATATTTCCACTTACTATGCCATATATGCCTGCAGACGATCCATATAAAGTATACTGCGAGGAATGTCTTACAGATCCTAAGAATGGTGATTATGATACACTCGCGGTTCATTATATTTTGAAACCAGATGGCGAAAGAGTCGATGTTAATCGGTATTTCAAAGAGGGCAATATGTTTTACGGATGGGACGAGATATCCAAAGAGGAGTTTGATGAAAGGAAAAAGATAAGTTATGAGATTATCAAATAAAGGAGCAGCTATTTTACTAATGCTGTTAGGTCTTATAAGTATAAAAATGTTAGAAGGAGATGCTACATTTCTTGTCTTCACTTGTATATTAGGTGTGCCTTTGATCTTCTCAAAAGAAGATTGGATTAATCGCTAAATTTACACATCCTATAATAGGAAGGAGTTGAATAAAATGACAAAATTAGAAATGGTAAAAGCAGGAGCACAGATTGTAGTATCAATTGGTGTAGGAGTGGTGGTAGGAAATGTTGTGAAACTGAGTTCCCCAGCAGGACGAAATGTATTAAAAAACATTTGCGTTGGAGCTGCAGGACTGGTGTTAAGTGACATGGTTAGTGATCAAGCTTGCACGCATGTAGAGACAAAGATCGATGCAGTTGCGGAACAGTTGAAAACAGCTGTCATGGAAGCAGCAAATTCCGAAGAAGAGGAGTCCTAACAAGGACTTTCTCTTTTGTTTTTAGAAAGGAGTACCGATGTGACAGAAAAAGAATTGATACGGGGAAACCGTGAGGTGTTACGAAAAGAGTTTCCTGGGAATTCTCACAAACAGAAGGAACAGGAAAAGCAAAAGAAAGAAATTAAAAAAGTTGTTTCTGGAAAGGTAACAAGAAAGAAGAAAAGCCTAGTTCAGAAAGCAGCTGGTAATTTCTTTGGAGGAGATCTGACTGAAGTAGCAGGTTATGTAGTAGATGATGTGTTGCTTCCGGCGTTCAAGAAATTGGTTTGGGAAGGGATTTCCAATGGGGCAGAGATGTTGATATTTGGAGAAGTTCGAAGCAAGAAAACCAAATCCGGATTCAACAATTATGGAAAATATTTCCGAGAACCATCCAGCAGTAGATCCAGAGATCGAAAATCTCGATCTCGAGGAGAATTCGATGATTTGATTTTTGAGGATCGTTGGGACGCGCAGGATGTTTTAGACAGCGCTTTGGATTATCTGGATCGATACGATGAGATCACAGTCGCGGATATTTATGAGATGGCTGACATGGATTATGATCATATTGACACGCAGTACGGATGGGATAATCTGAAAGGTGCCAGAGTCGTACGTTCCAGGGATGATTATATTTTGGAACTGCCAAGACCATATAAATTGGAGGGATAATTCATGGGCGTTGCTAAAAAATGCGATATTTGCGGAAAGTTATATGAGATATATGATACCAATAACAATAAAGAAAATTTTAACGGCCTCGTACCTATTAATATGGATAAGGATGGAAAAATTTGGTTTCACGGTCATATAGATCTTTGTCGTGAATGTAGAGACGCAGTTAAAAAAGTGTTTAAAGAAAGGAGTAGCCATGTATGAATCCGGAAAGAATATGGGAGATGTATGTAAAGATGTTTCCAGCGCTATCGAGAAACGCAAGGACGTTTTATCGGAAGAGCACGAACACCATCGAGATTCAGAACCGAGACAGGACGAAATTGAGTTTCACTTATCGGACGCCGTTGGATTGGAAGTTGGAAACGATGTAGTACAGAGGTTGATTGAACGATATAAGGAATATGACCCATCTGTAGAGTTCTTCGAGATGCGAATGCCGCCGAGTTTTTATGTTCGTGTATATTTTCATTTATTAAATAAACCACCAATAAGATTCATAATCACTTATTCTAAGGAGGAAATATATCGAGCGAATGGGACAAAAGAAAATTATATTTTCGAAAAAGCAGCATATTTCATTGACGAAGAAATGAAAAAATATATTTGAAAGGAGTAACGAAATGAAATTGGGAATCGTCAAAACATTTACAAAAATAACAGGAAGGACAGGTCTGAAGCTGCAGAAGCATAGTCCAGAAATTCTGATGGCAGCAGGCATCACTGGCATTGTGGTAGGAACTGTTATGGCTTGTCGAGCTACAAGAAAATTAGACAACGTAATTGATGAACAGCACGATGAGAAGATTTACGTTGAAGATTTATATTCGGAAGGAGAAATCGACCATAAAGAGTATCAGAAGAATCTTACGAAAGTCTATGCTAAAACGGGATTAAAAATTGCCAAACTGTATGGTCCGGCAGTAACCTTACAGATCGCATCTATTGGCTGTATTCTTGGGTCTCATGGTATCATGAAGAAACGAAACGTTGCTCTAATGGCTGCATACAAAGCAGTTGAGCAGAGCTTCAACGATTATCGTCAAAGAGTCATTGAGGAATTCGGTGAGGAGAAAGACTACGACCTGAAGCACGGGATCCAGCATGAGAAGGTGAAAGTAGATGAAGACGGAAAGAAAGTAATCAAAACCTTGAATAAGGCGGATCCGAATAGCATTAGTCAGTATGCACGATTCTTCGATGCGGCCAGTAAGGAATGGCAGGGAATTCCGGAGTACGATTTAATGTTTCTGAAGTCTCAGCAGAACTATATGAACGATCTCCTTCATGCAAGAGGTCATGTCTTCCTGAATGAGGTTTACGACGCTCTTGGTTTGGAACGGAGCAGAGCCGGTGCTGTGGTTGGTTGGATCCTCACGAAAGATGGAGATAACTTTGTTGATTTTGGAATCTTCGACGGGGATCGTCCAAGAACCAGAGCCTTCGTGAACGGAACAGAAGAAAACATCCTTCTGGATTTCAACGTGGATGGTGTGATCTACGATCTGATTGAAGAAGAGGATGGGTTTCGACGCGATCGGTAGTGGAAACTTTTATCGTGATATTTTTGATTATCCAGGGAGGTTTATATGCTTATAGAAGCGAATAAAGTAAACGACTGTGGACTCTATTGTATAGATTGTCCAAATAAGAGCTTAACAACGGAAGAGATACCAATGTACGCAAATAATGGTCCCGGCCTTTCGGTCCACTGTGAGTACGTGGACTTTTGTAGATTCTTAATTGAGCGCATCCATACGACAGATTCTATGAATGGAATATTTGGAGGTGACAGACGTGAATAAAACATTTCTTGCTTTCGGTGTCGGCTTAGCAGTCGGCATCGGAGGCACTTATTTCTATTTGAAGCAGAAGTATGAGGAAAAACTTTCCGAGCAGATCCAGGAAGTTCGGAAGCATTACCAAGAGAAACAAAAACAGTCAAAACCGAAGGAAGAAAAGGACGAGAAATTCACAAATCGTTTTGAGGAAGCTGAAGAAAGAGGAAAAGACCGAATCGCTTACGAGTCTATTGCCAAACGTTATCAGGGATCTGATGAAGAGCGTCCAGTCGATCCAGCAGAACAGGAAAGTCCTCCTGAGGACGATGACGAAGAGGAGATCTTCACTGTTTCCGAGGAAGAAATAGAGACCTATGATAACTTTGAAGACATTAGCCTGACCTATTATGCCGAGGATGATATTCTTTGCGATGATCAGGAGCAAGTCATTGAAGACCCAGAAGCTATTATTGGAGACGCATTAACAAAATTTGGAGTGAAGTCCGGTTATCCGGATACGGTTTATGTCATCAATAAACGAGTTCGGGCTATCTTCGAAGTCTTGATGGTAGAAGGAAGTTATCAAGAGATTGTGTTGGGGATGAAGAATGAGAAATAGAGATTTGCTAGACGCGTTTATTTATGCTGCAATAAGCTATAATAGATATATGAAGGAGGCTAAAGAAATGGCAGAAAAACATCTTGATATTAGTTTTACAGATAAAAAAGAAGAGGAGGGATATGGCTTAAAAGGAGCCATTCTTTTTGAGGAAGAAGGACGACATTATCTTCGTCTTCATTATAAGAAAGAAAACGGAGATGACCTGTATATTCCGAAATTAGCATTACCGATTGATCAGATTCCGTTATTCGAAGATCGGTGCAGAACGCATGAAAACTTCTTCGGATGTTGGAAATCTGAGGTTTGCTATGCTATCTGGGGAGATATTCGACTGGAAGCAGAGAAAGGTGTTATCACAGTTCCGGACAACAACGAAAATCCGGTAAAGACGCCGTCGCCTTGCTATTATGTGGTCGTAAGGCCGAAGAAGAAAATGACAAAGAAAGAGATTGAGAATGCTCTTGGATATGATATTGAGATTGTAGAGGAGGATTAAAAGATGAGTGAGAATTGTTGTTGCGATAAAGAAAAGAAAGAGTTCTGTGTCGTATATACGATAGCGGGAGAAGAACGGCATGTGGTAATCACAGCAAAAGATGAATTAGATGCGGGTCATCAAGTTCATAATGCGCTACAGATATTCATTAGTCTATTCGGATTAGATCCTAGTTTTAACATAAATCGCGCTTATCAGGAGTGTTAGAATGGGTCGGGTAGCAGAGCTTGCGAGTTGTGAACGTGCTACCAGTGATAAGATTCGGGCGGAGTATTTTCAGTGGCTTTGTGGTTTGGTTGGAATAGATGAACCAGATCATAGCTACTGGACTCTTGCTCGAATTTTGCATCGAAGGAACTTTTATTGGTCTGTGGATAATGATGGAAATCGCTGGGAAGATGGAGTTCGAATGCGATTGATATTTGAGGATGAGACAAATTATTCGGATTATTCTTGTCTGGATGGTGATTGCTCGATTTTGGAGATGCTGATCGCATTGGCAATTCGTATAGCAGATACACTTGGGACGGGTGACAACGGCGATATTCAGTGGTGGTTTTGGAAATTAATCGAGAATTTATGGGAAGAAGATATGGTGCTTTTAGAGGATGGAGAACTGATTTTAGGTGATTACACCGACTATCTTTTTTGTCAGAAACTGGATATTTGGCTGGATCGGAAGTTTCGAAGAAGTGGAAAAGGAGGATTATTTCCTCTTCGACACGCGAAAAAAGATCAAAGAAAAGTGGAAATTTGGTATCAAATGCAGTCCTATTTGATGGAAAATTGCCGAATGTAGCTGTACCAAAAATGGTAAATTGTACCACTTTTGAAATGAAAAATGAGAAGTCGAAGCTCGAAAAAATGAATTTTGTACCACTTTTTTGGTACATTGTACCACTTTTAAAACAAAAATGGTACACGAAAAACCGCGTATTTACGGGCTTTGTGGGCATTTTGTACCACTTTACCACTTTTTTCTCTTAACTTTATATAGAAAAAAATAGTATATATAAAAAGTTTTATTTTGGTCAAAATTTTTGGTAAAATGGTACAAGGCAGAAAAGGAGTAAAAAAAATGAAGAAAGATAAATATAAAATAAGCATTGGTGATACAATGTATGAAGCTTCAAAATCATATAGCCGCGTTATTGAGCATAAAATTATTGATATTTATTTTGAACAGTATATCAGCGGATATAAGACAGTCGTTGTCACAGATTCTTATCTTGGTCGCAATTCAAGATTTGTGAGTGATATTTTTAATTGGTATAGCACGGCAGAAGAAGCCGAAGAAGCTTTGAATATAAAATAAGAAAGGAGTGATTTTATGTGGATTTCTATGTGATCAAAGAAAAATCCACCAAAAGAGGAATACGAGAGATCTTTCCGGATTTTCGTGTAGGGCGTTCTAAGGACCTTATGGTTCGAGGACAAAGGTTCTATGCAATCTGGGATGAGAAGGCAGGGTTATGGTCTACTGATGAATATGATGTACAAAGATTAGTTGACCAGGATTTATATGCTTATAAGAAACATTTGCAAAGAAACACGGAAGATGAAGTAGTTGTGAAAACCTTGAGCGATTTCTCCAGTGGTATGTGGGAAGCATTCAAGAAGTATGTAAAATCTATGTCAGACAATTCCCATCAATTGGACGAGAAGTTAACATTTGCAAACGATGAAGTAACGAAGAAAGACTACGTAAGCAAACGTCTTTCATACCCTTTAGAGAAAGGAGAATGTAAAGCTTATGAGGAACTCATCGGAACTTTGTACGAGCCGGAAGAGCGTGCAAAACTTGAATGGGCTATTGGAGCAGTTGTCGCAGGAGAGGCGAAACGTATTCAGAAGTTTATCGTCCTATATGGCGAAGCAGGAGCAGGTAAGTCAACAATTCTTAATATTATACAGCGACTCTTCGATGGGTATTATACCACGTTTGAAGCTAAGGCGCTCACTTCGACATCTAATGCGTTCGCAACGGAAGTTTTCAAAAGTAATCCGCTTGTCGCGATCCAGCATGATGGAGATCTATCACACATTGAAGATAATACAAAACTGAATTCCATTGTCTCTCATGAAGAGATGACGATGAATGAGAAGTACAAGGCGTCTTACACTGCGCGAGTGAATTGTTTTCTGTTCATGGCTACCAATCGTCCGGTGAAGATCACAGATGCAAAATCAGGAGTGATTCGAAGGTTGATCGATGTGAAGCCAAGTGGGAATCGGATCCCAGCAAAGAAGTATCAAGCACTGATGAGTCAGATCGAGTTTGAGTTAGGTGCGATTGCATGGCATTGTTTGGAAGTCTATCGGGAGATGGGAAAGCATTATTACGATGGATATGTGCCATTCGACATGATTTTTCAGACGGATGTATTCTTTAACTTTGTGGAGGATAGCTATGATATTTTCAAAGCACAGGACGGAGTCAGCTTGCGTCAGGCCTATGCCATGTATAAAACGTACTGCGAAGAGACGTTGGTTCAGTTCAAACTTCCCATGTATAAGTTCCGAGAAGAGATGAAAAATTACTTTCAAAATTTTGAAGAACAGGCTCGAGTGGATGGGAAGCACATTCGAAGTTACTTCTCTGGATTTAAGACAGAGAAGTTCTTTTCCAGAAAACCAGAAGCAGAAGAGCATCAGAGTTGGCTGACATTGGACTGTACGGAAAGCTTGTTGGATCAGGAATATGCAGAATGCGAAGCTCAATATGCTAGTAGTAAGGAAACACCCTTAAAGAAATGGGAACAAGTAACAACCAAGTTAAAAGATTTGGATACATCCAAGTTGCATTATGTGATTCCGCCAAATGAACAGCATATTATGATTGACTTTGATTTAAAAGATGAAAAGGGTGAGAAAAGCCTTGCTAGAAATCTGGAAGCAGCTTCTCAATGGCCTCCAACATATGCGGAATGCAGTAAAGGTGGTCAGGGATTGCATTTACATTATATCTGTGATTTGGACGTTAATGATCTTTCCCGGATATTTCAGGAAGGAATTGAAGTGAAAGTCTTTACAGGAGGAAGTTCTATAAGAAGGAGAGTGAGCAAATGTAATAATATACCAATCGCACATATTAGTAGTGGATTACCATTGAAAGGAGTGAAAAAGGTGATTAACTTTGATGCCGTGCAAAGCGAAAAGGGACTTAGAAATTTAATCGAAAGAAATTTAAAGAAGGAAATTCATCCGGCAACGAAACCGAGTATTGATTTCATATATAAGATTTTAGAGGATGCATATCAATCCGGATTGCATTATGATGTAACGGATCTTCGTCCTAAGATCTTAGCTTTTGCTGTGAACAGCAGTCATCAGTCGGAGTATTGTGTGAAATTGGTGAATCAAATGAAGTTCCGATCGGAAGATGCAAGTAAGCCGGAGGTAGAGGATGAGGAAGCTCCTATTGTCTTTTTCGATGTGGAAGTATTTCCAAATCTATTTCTGGTAAACTGGAAATATCAGGGAGAAGAAAACGGCTGTGTCCGTATGATTAATCCAAGTCCTCAGGAGATTGAAAAGTTGCTTCGGTTTCGGTTGATTGGGTTTAACTGCAGAAGATATGATAATCATATCCTGTATGCAAGATACATTGGATATTCCAATCAGGAACTATTTGAGCTATCTCAGCGAATTATTGGAGAGAGTCGAAACTGTATGTTTGGGGAAGCTTATAATTTATCCTACACGGATGTTTATGATTTCTCTTCCAAGAAACAGAGCTTGAAAAAGTTTGAGATAGAGCTAGGTCTTCATCATCAAGAACTTGGCTTGCCTTGGGACCAACCCGTTCCGGAAGAATTATGGCCAAAAGTTGCAGAGTATTGTGATAACGATGTAATCTCAACCGAAGCAACATTTAATGCTCGGCAAGCGGACTGGGTGGCTCGATTGATCTTATCAGAATTGAGTGGTCTTTGTCCAAATGAAACAACTCAACATCAAGCGGCCAAAATTATATTTGGTGATGATCCTCATCCACAAGATAAATTTGTATACACGGATCTGAGCGAAATGTTCCCAGGTTACAAGTTTGAGAATGGAAAAAGCACCTATCGTGGGGAAGAGGTTGGAGAAGGCGGATATGTTTATGCTGAGCCTGGGATGTATTCCAACGTTCCGATCGATGATATTGCATCTATGCATCCAACGTCAATCGAGGAATTAAATTTGTTTGGGCCTTATACTCAAAACTTTAGCGATATTAAATCTGCACGAATTGCGATTAAACATGAAGATCGCTTTGCGCTGGAAACGATTCTGGATGGAAGACTATTACCGTTTTATGATGCGGCTCTTCTTCCAAATCCGAAGTATACACTAGATGATTTAGCTTATGCGATGAAGATAGTAATTAATATTGTATATGGCTTGACATCGGCGAAGTTCCCGAACAAATTCAAAGATCCGAGAAATGTAGACAATATTGTCGCGAAGCGTGGAGCATTGTTCATGATTGATTTGAAACATGCTGTGCAGGATCAAGGTTTTACGGTTGCACATATTAAGACCGATTCTATTAAGATTCCGAATGCAACACCAGAGATTCTTCAGTTTGTAGAAGATTTCGGTAAAAAGTATGGATATACCTTTGAGCATGAAGCAACTTATGATCGGATGTGTCTGGTGAACGATGCGGTTTACATTGCTAAATATGACGATCAAGGAATTCGAAACAAAGGCGGAAAACATGCAAACGAGTGGACTGCCACAGGAACTCAGTTCCAAGTTCCTTATGTTTTCAAAACCTTGTTTAGTAAAGAGCCAATTGAATTCAAAGACATGTGTGAAACAAAAACCGTATCAGCGGGCTTAATGTATCTTGATTTCAATGAAGATCTTCCAGAAGGGGAACACAAATATCAATTTGTTGGAAAAGCAGGATCGTTCTGTCCGATGAAACCTGGTTGCGGAGGTGGACTTCTTCTTCGAGAAAAAGATGGAAAATATTATGCTGTAACCGGAACGAAAGGTTATCGTTGGATGGAAGCAGAAGTAGTGCAGGAGCTTCACAAAGAAGATGATATTGATCAGAGTTATTATATAGCATTGGTTGATGCGGCAGTAGAAACTATTTCTAAATATGGTGATTTTGAGATCTTTCAGAATGGAGAATTTATGAATTCACCTGAATTTATTTGTATGCATCAGGATTTAGGAAGTTGCGCTGAGTGCCCAGATAATAAGACTTGTAAAATATCTGGGGAGATAGAATTACCATGGAATTAAATTTGAAAGGAGTAAATAATAATGGTAGAAGATAACATTCGTATTGAGGGAGCAAGAATCGGGTTTCGTAATTTTAGCGGCGAAGAGGGACGTTTCAATCCGAAAGGAAGAAGAAATTTCTGTGTGTTTTTAGAGGAAGACATTGCGAAAGATATGGAGAAAGAGGGTTGGAATGTTAAATGGCTTCGACCTAGAGAAGAAGGGGATGAGCCTCAGGCGTATCTCCAGGTAAAAGTCGTGTTTGGAAAAATCCCACCAAAGATTGTTCTTGTAACAGGAAGAGGAAAAACACGTTTGGATGAGGATACTGTTAACATTTTAGATTGGGCTGAAATTCAGAATGTAGATTTAGTTATTCGTCCTTATAACTGGGAAGTGAATGGAAATACCGGAGTATCTGCATATGTTAAAACTATGTATATAACTCTCAGAGAGGATGAATTTGAAAGTAAATACTACGATGTTCCGGACTCTGCAGCTTCTGCTATGATGGTAGAATGATTGAATTAGATTCACAACAATTAAAGGCAATTGAAGAACTTAAGACTGGCTCCATCCTTGTTGGTGGAGTCGGTTCTGGAAAAAGTCGAACAGCTCTAGCTTACTATTATTTAAAAGAATGCGAAGGTTCGTTACGCATCAATGGTGTTGGAAAAACAAAGCCCATGAAGAATCCGAGAGACATATATGTGATCACAACCGCAAGAAAAAGAGATACTTTAGATTGGGAAGGAGAAGCTGCGCCGTTTTGCATTAGTACAAATCGAGAGTCTAGTATGAATAATGTTTTACTTACTGTAGATTCTTGGAACAATATTAAAAAGTATGAGGGAAAAGAAAACGCGTTCTTTATATTTGATGAGCAAAGAGTTGTTGGATATGGAGCATGGTCCAAGACTTTTATTAAGATTGCGAAAAAGAATGACTGGATTCTATTAAGCGCAACGCCTGGAGATACTTGGAGCGATTATATTCCTGTGTTTATTGCAAATGGTTTCTATAAGAATAAAACTGACTTTGAAAAACAACACATCGTATATGCGAGATTCTCAAAGTTTCCAAAAATTGAAAAATATATTGGAACTGGTACTTTACTAAAGCATCGAAGAGAGATTACGGTTCGAATGATTTGTAAGAAGCAAACCGTAGGACATGAGAAAACGATCCTCACAAAATTTAATAAAGAGGAATACAAGCAGGTAAGCGTGAGCCGATGGAACCCATTTACTAATCAGCCAATTCGAGACGCAAGCGAATACTGTGCTGCCCTTCGGAAAATTGTAAATTCTGATCCTTCCCGATTGGAAGAAATTAAAAAGCTTTGGAATGAGTATCCAAGATTAATTATATTTTACAATTTCGATTATGAGTTAGAGATCTTGCGAACACTCGGTTCTTTGGGGCCAATTGCAGAATGGAACGGACATATTCACGAACCAATTCCAAAAAAAGATCGATGGTGCTATCTTGTACAATATACCGCTTGTGCTGAAGGTTGGAATTGCATTGAGACAAATGTGATTATATTTTACTCGCAAAATTATTCCTATAAAATCATGGTACAAGCGGCGGGGAGGATTGATCGAAGAAATACCCCATATATTGATTTATATTATTACCATCTTAGAAGTCCTTCGTCCATTGACATTGGAATTCGAAGATGCCTAGAAGAAAAAAAGAATTTTAACGAAAGAGATTTTGTTTCTTAGCCTCGCGCGAAAATCTTATGCTATAATAGAAGGAGTAGAGTAAGACTTTTATCCCCCCCCCTACATGTCTTACTTTATTTCTTCTATTTTTGTTTTTGCGGAGGTTGCCTATGAAAAGAGAGAACAAATTTCAATCTCAGCTTATTGCTGAAATTAAAGAGCTGCTTCCTGGTTGTAAGGTTCTGAAAAATGATCCGAACTATATTCAGGGAATTCCAGATCTTACTGTTCTTTATAAAGATCGATGGGCAGCTTTAGAATGTAAGCGATCTAGTGATGCTCCTCATCAACCGAATCAAGATTATTATGTTGATGAAATGAATGAGATGTCCTTCGCTGCATTCGTTTATCCTGAAAACAAGGAGGAAGTATTACATGAACTTCAAAAAGCATTCCGACCTCGAAGGAAGGCACGCGTTTCTAAGCGCAAGTAAATACCATTGGATTAATTATGATGAAGAAAAGTTATCCGACACGTATTTAAAATATTTAGCTACCCAGAGAGGAACTGAATTACATGCATTCGCTTGTCAATGTATTCGTTTAGGAGTGAAACTTCCTAGAACTCGAAAAACATTGAACATGTATGTAAACGATGCAATCGGTTATAAAATGACGCCAGAGCAGCCTCTATATTATTCAGAGAATTGTTTTGGAACCGCCGATGCAATTTCGTTTAACAAGAACTTTTTGCGAATACATGATTTGAAAACTGGTGTTTCCCCAACATCGATGCATCAGTTGGAAATTTATGCAGCGTTGTTCTGTTTGGAATATCGAAAACAACCACAGGACATTGATATGGAATTGCGCATTTATCAATCGGGAGAGGTCTATGTTCATGAACCGCCTTCTGATGATATTTTAGAAATCATGGACAAAATAATTTTGTTTGACAAAAGAATTGATGAAATAGAAATGGAGGGTTGATCATGCCAGTGTTAATGCACTATGGAATTCTTAGAAGATCTGGAAGATATCCTTGGGGATCTGGTGAGAACCCGTATCAAAGAAGTAAAGATTTCTATAGCATGGTCGATGCTCTAAAAGCGAAAGGCCTAAGCGATAAAGAAATCGCCGATGGTTTTGGAATGAACACTACACAGCTTCGTCAGGCAAGAACCATGGCCAGAACTGAAAAACGTCGAGGAGATATGGCAGAAGCTCTTCGATTGAAAGATAAAGGCCTTTCAAATACAGCTATCGGAGAACGAATGGGAATTAATGAAAGTTCCGTCCGTAATCTTTTGAAACCAGCCTTACAAGAAAGAGCGGATTCGGTTTATGCTACTTCTAATATCTTGAAAGATGCCGTTGATTCAGCAAGTTATGTTGATATTGGAGCCGGTGTTGAACGATATATGGGAGTAAGTAGAACTAAACTTAAGACTGCTGTTTCTGTACTGGAAGATCAAGGCTATAAGGTTTATTATCTTAAGACGAAACAACTTGGAACTGGTGAGGATACCTCACTTATGGTTTTAGCAAAACCTGGAGTTGAGTGGTCTGAAGTAAATAAGAACAAAGCAAATATTCAAATGCCTGTTGGGCAACAGTATACGGATGATGGAGGGAAGACATTCACCAAAATTAAACCCCCAAGATCCATTAGCTCAGACCGCGTTTATGTTCGTTATAATGAAGATGGTGGAAAAGAGAAAGATGGAGTAATTGAGCTTCGTCCTGGTGTGGATGAACTATCTCTTGGGAGAGCAAGATATGCGCAGGTTCGTGTCGCTGTAGATGGAACGCATTACTTAAAAGGAATGGCAATGTATTCCAATGATATTCCAGATGGCTATGACGTTGTATTTAACACCAATAAGCATAAAGGTACCTCAAAAATAGATACATTCAAAAAAATGAAGGATGATCCTGAAAATCCATTTGGTGCAAATATTCGGCAGGATGATGAACTTGTTCTTGCGCAAAGACATTACAAAGATAAGAATGGAAAGACACAGCAATCAGCATTAAACATTATTTATGAGGAAGGAAACTGGAATGATTGGAGTAGATCCCTTTCATCTCAGTTTCTTTCAAAACAATCTCCCTCTCTTGCTAAGAAACAGTTAGGCTTAGCTTATGATAGTAAGAAGGAAGAATTTGATGAGATCATGTCGTTAACAAACCCCGCAGTAAAAAAGAAATTACTGGAATCCTTCGCTGATGACTGTGATTCGAGCGCTGTTCATTTGAAAGGCGCAGCTTTACCAAGACAATCGACTAATGTTATTCTTCCTTTTCCTGGTCTGAAAGAGAATGAAATCTATGCGCCAAACTATCGAGATGGAGAGCGTGTTGTTCTGGTTCGTCATCCGCATGGAGGACCTTTTGAGATCCCGGAGTTGACGGTAAACAACCGATACAAACCAGCGAGGGATTTAATTGGAAATGCAATCGATGCGGTTGGAATCAATAGTAAAGTTGCTGAAAGGTTATCAGGGGCAGATTTTGATGGGGATAATGTTCTTACCATACCAGTTAAAAATGTTAAGATCAAAACCAAGTCTCCTTTAAAAGAACTGGAGAACTTCGATCCGAAAGAAAGGTATCCAGGGTATGATGGAATGAAAGTTATGACACCTCATTTGAAAGGTGTTAAGATGGGAGACGTTTCAAACCTGATTACCGATATGACAATCAAAGGAGCTACCGATGATGAGATTGCAAGAGCTGTTCGTCATTCTATGGTTGTTATTGATGCGGAAAAGCATAAGCTCAATTATAAACAATCCTATGCTGACAATGGAATTGCTGAGCTGAAAAAGAAGTATCAGGGTAGAGAGAATGCAGGAGCTTCCACCCTTATCTCAAGAGCATCGTCACAAGCGAATGTCCCAGACAGGGAGGAAGGTATTCTTATAACAGATCCCGTCACAGGAAGAAAGAGAAGACAGTATATCGATCCTAATACTGGAGAGAAGTTATACACTCCTACAGGTTCTTCCTATACGAGGACCTACACAACAAAGTCCGGAGAAGTTCGAACCAAAGTTATTCAAAGAACCACACGTTCTACAAAGATGGCAGAAGCAAAAGATGCTTATGAGCTTTCATCTGGAACTTTAATGGAGTCTATTTATGCTGATCATGCAAACAAATTGAAAGCACTGGGGAACCAGGCAAGAAAAGAATACACCCGGATAAAACCGATAAAATACTCCCCCTCTGCAAAAAAAGCATACGCTTCTGAAGTAGAGAGCCTTCAGGCTAAATTAAACGTGGCCCTTAAAAATGCTCCCCTTGAAAGAAAGGCTCAGCTCATAGCAAATGCTATGTTTCAAGCAAAGAAAGAGGCAAATCCAGATATGGACAAGGACCAGCAGAAAAAAGAAAAGGGCCGTTGCTTAACAACAGCAAGGTCCCGTGTTGGAGCAGGTAAGCAGAGAATAGACATTACAGAAAGAGAGTGGCAGGCAATACAGGCTGGTGCTATCAGTAATAATACCTTGAATCAGATTATTAATAATACAGATTTGGATAAGCTAAAACAATTAGCTACACCAAGAACTAAGACTGCTATGACAGATGCGAAGTTAGCAAGAGCTAAGTCTATGGCTGCTAGAGGATACACTACTGCTGAAATAGCAGATGCTCTTGGAGTTTCAACCTCCACTGTTACAAATGCATTGAATAGTTAATGTATTAGAGTTGTTCTTAAACATAGAACACTATGATCTATTAAGAAAGGAGATTACTATTATGCGTGCTTGTATGCTTACAACACTTGACAATCCTTATGATCCTTTCACACAGTTCGACGATTGGTATCGATATGATGAAGACAATGGATACAACACATGCGAATACTTAGCAAGAATCTGTGAATCTTCTGATGAATTGAGTGAGAGCGACCAGAACCTAGCTATAGAGCAAGCAATCGATGAGATTGTTGAGTTTAATGTTACAGGAAATTATAAGAAAGTTGTAAAGGAGATTGAAGCAGAGACCTTAAATGTTTAATCCATGATAGGGGGGGGCGTCCCGCACCGGATACCCCCTCTCTGAAT
>ERZ1643249.574-NODE-574-length-41468-cov-19.056770_pt1 | contig 41468 bp, 17 predicted proteins | sample MGYA00579263_ERZ1643249 | MGnify/ENA primary metagenome ERZ1643249 (study PRJEB29033, sample SAMEA4952264) | chicken gut metagenome | biome: Broiler Chicken; feature: Gastrointestinal Tract; material: Caecum | place: Ireland | collected 2018 | study: Broiler...
AGTTATTTCTTTCTTTTTAAGTAGTTCCATTAAATCTGCAAGTCTATCTAAATCGTCTCTTGAATAGTAGTCAATATATATTCGACCTTTAGTGTCATTTCCTATTGCGGATACTTTTGTTGCAAATATTCTTTGCATCTCATTTATTAGCTCTTTTAACTCTAGTGATTGTTCTTTTACTTTAGTGCTGACATTTTTTGGTGGATTTAAGTAGTTTTTTACTGCCTTTTCGAGTTCACGCACTGACATTTTTCCGTCTGCAGCCTGCTTTGCGAGTTTTATCTGCTGATTAGTGTCGTCTACTACTACTAGACTTCTTGCATGTCCACTTGAAAGCCTTCCGTCTTCTATCATTTTTATAACATCAGGATATAAGGTTAAAAGTCGCAAGGTGTTCGCTACTGACGATCTACTCTTTCCTATTCTATCTGATACTGTTTCCTGAGTCAGATTGTATTCATCCATGAGTTGCTTTATTGCTCTTGCTGCCTCTATAGGATTTAAGTCTTCTCTTTGGAGGTTTTCTATAATTGATATTTCTTTGATTTGTTTTTCTGTATAATTTTTGATTACAACAGGAACCTTTTCAATCCCAGCCATTTTTGATGCTCTCCATCTTCGCTCACCCGCTATAATCATATATTTGCCGTTTTCTTCCTTGTTTACAACTAGTGGTTGTATTACGCCATGAAGTTTAATAGAACTTGCAAGTTCTTGCAATGCCTCTTCATCAAAATGCTTTCTAGGCTGGTTTGGATTTGGGTAAATTAAATTTATATCAAGTTCATCTACATCCTTTGCTTGTTCGGATTTTTGTTGATTTTTTTGTTGCGCCTCGGCATTTTTAGGTGTTTCATTAGTTATGTTTTCATTACTATCTTCAAACATTCCAAATAGTGATTCTAATCCTCTTCCAAGTCCTTTTTTCTTATCCATTGTTCTTTACCTCTCTTATTTTTATTTTTGTGTCCTTTGTTATAGGATTGTATTTGACTTTATTTCTATCTAAAAATTCTTCTGCAAGTGACATGTATGCTTCTGCTCCTTTTGAGTATGGTTCATATACCAATATAGGTTCTCCATGACTTGGGGCTTCTGCTAATCGTATATTTCTAGGTATGTATGTGAAGAAGACTCTCTTTCCAAAGAATTTTAATATCTCGTCACTTACTTGAGCAGTGAGGTTGGAACGTTTGTCCTTCATGGTCATAACAACACCTTCTATGTCAATAGTAGGATTTAGGTGATATTTTATAAGTTTTATAGTGTTCATCAGTTGTGTGAGACCTTCTAGAGGGAAAAACTCGCACTGAATAGGAATAATAATGCTGTCACTAGCGGTCAACGCATTTACAGTGATGAGACCAAGTGAAGGAGGACAGTCAATCATTATGAAATCATAACTATTTTTTACTGGTTCTAATATTCCCTTTATGATTTTTTCACGTTGTGGCATTTGTACCATCTCAATTTCAGCACCTGCTAAGTCTACGGTGGCAGGAATGATATCTAAATTTTCAAGCAATGTAGGTTTTATAACCTCATCTAATGAAGTATCCCCTGAAATTACATCATAAATTGTTTTCAAGTCTTTATTTTTCTCAATTCCAAGTCCGCTTGTGGCATTACCTTGCGAATCTAAGTCTAATACTAATACCTTTTTTCCCATGGCTGCAACATAGGCGGCAAGATTAATGCAAGTGGTGGTCTTACCTACCCCACCTTTTTGATTTGTAAAAGAAATAATTTTTCCCATATAATGTACCTCATCAATCAAATTGTATACATATATATTAACACACTTTTTTAAAAAATTTAAGTACTTTTTGTTAATTTTTTATAAATAATAAAAATTTTATCAATTTTTTAGGCAAAAATATGGATTTTACAAGAATTTTCGTGTAAAAAATAAATTTTAAAATATTTTTGTTTTTATTTGTTTTTATTTTTGCAAGTGTGCATTGCATAAGATAAAAATGTATTTTTTAAAGTGATTTTGATTTTGGCGGTAAGATTGAAGTTATATTAAAAATAAATCATAAATGTGTCTTTTTAAATATTTAATTTCTGGAGTAAAAGTCCAATTTTGCATTGATAAGGACTATCAAAATTTGATTAATAACAGCAAAGATTTTATGATAAATTTAAAAAATATTGTTAAAAATTAGGTGAAAATCATAAAAAAATAACAAAAAAATAGTATAAAAATCACTTTTTTTGAGTTTTTTGTGATGTTTCCAAGATATTAAATAAAAATTTTTAGGTGTCAAATAATATACGTAGTGATAGTGTTGATAGGAATTAAAATGTCGAAATATTTTTGTATACTTGTAGACAAAAAGTCTAAATATGGATAAATTTGTTTGCTTTTGTCAAGATAATATATTATAATATATTAACATAAGTTTTAATCGAGGTGGTTTATGTTAAAAAAAGTCTTTAAAAATCTATATTGTTTAGGTTTAATGCTTTTGGCAGTGGGGCTAGTTTTATTTATGCCTTCTTTTGTCAATAGACATTTAAAAGAACAGGAGGTAGGGGCTCAATCCGTTTCAGCAGTTTCTGATAGCGGAGTATGGATGGAAGAAATGGCGGCAGGAGCAACGAATAGCGATATTTTAGGCGGACAGTCTTTTTACGGGCAGACTAATGTCTACTTTATCTATACCGCTGTAGGTTTGGCAAACGTTGCATATCATGTCAACAGCGGTACGGCGGGTTATTCAACTGCTACATATGTACTTGCAAATGATATTGATTTGGATGGTGCCATTTGGACACCTATTGGAACGTCATCGCATCCATTTAGTGGGGTGTTCTTAGGGGAAGGACATACAATATCGAATATAACAGTAGATTCAGACTTTGCTGACACGAATGCAACAAGCGGACGAGGACTTTTTGGTAACATTACAAATGCAAGCATCTCTGATTTAATAATAAGCGGAGAATTTTCTTCAAGCGGGACAAGTTCAACACATATTGGTGCTTTAGTTGGTAGAGCGACAAATAGTATAATCATTGCTTGCCGTGATAATACGACAGGCACATATACATCTGTTGGTTCAACGAGTGGTACTGTTCAAGTGTTTAGTAGTAGTGCCTATGCAAGCACAAACATAAGTGGAGGTAGTATTACAAGTGCTGGAGTAACAGAAACTTCAACTTTAGGTGTAATTGATGGTACGGGGATAACAGAAACAGGTCATGCTGTCTATTACTATGACACAAATGCGACATTCTATCAAAATGACACCACATTGCCTGATGGAAATGGTCACAGACTCAGAGTTCTAACAAATACAAATTACACGAATTTTTCGGGTACTTTAATCAAATCAAATCCATTATTTTTAACACGTTTGGTAGTTCTTAGAGAAAATTTGGCGGTAACAGACACAAGTGTTCCATATAGTATAAGAGAAGGATATATGCCATCATATGAAACACCATCTGATACAAATTGTTATATTAATATAACTTTCTCAACTCCAGAAGTTGCCGTAACTTTTGATATGGGATATGGCTCAAGAACAAATGTTTCGGTAGCAATTCCTTATGATACCACAATAAGTGATTTTCTGAGTGGAAAAACATATAACCAAAGACTAGGATACACTCTTGATTTTATAACTACACCAAGAGGTGACATCAATGCAAATCCTGATTTCTACTATGCATATCCAAAGACAGGTGACACTGTTAGTTTTTCTTGGATTGCAGGGAGCGGAAATAGATTTTATTTTAGATTTTTGATGGATAACACCGATTATGAAATAGGCGGTTTTAATTATGCTAGTCTTTCTGGAGCAATTTCAGGTGTTTCGGCAACTAATGGAACTTTAAATACCAGTGCTTTAACAAATGAAAGCGGGGAATTTAGACATACATATAGCGTTGATAATATTAGTTCTGGAAATTCTGTGACAGTATCTTTTGTGCTAGATGCAGGTTATGAAATTGCTATTGAAAGTGGAACAAATCTGGTTGTAAATAGCAATGATGCACAAAATATTTTGTCTTCAAATGGCAATAGTAGCGATGTGTTTATGACCACAAGTGGAACAAATCCAACAAGTGGTGTATATCTTAGTTTTGCGAATTTTACAGGAGTAGACCCTAATTACACTGTTACAAATAGGAATAACGACTCCTACAACGAAGTTACTGCTTCGGGAACTGTTGCAAATCAATCAGGAAGCGGGGCTATTGACATAAGAGAAAAAAGAGTTTATACAATCACTATTTCAAATGTGGTTGCAAATTCAGGCAGTGTTTATTTTGTAGTTAAAAGAGCAAGCCAAACAATGACAGTAAGGACTGTTGTTTCTGCCTTAAACGAACAAAACTACAATTCTTTCACATGGTCTCATTCTGGTGATTGGAATTATGATGCTGAAAATCCTAGAGAATTCACAGTCAATGTAAGATTGGGACAAATTGTAGAACTTACTATAAATATAAGTAGAGAAATAGGTTACTATGTATTGAGCAGTACTACTGGCGACTCTGCAATTAGTTTCTCGCAGAATGGGAATTCAAGTTCGGGCGGTGTGATAACTGTTTTAAATCCAGATGGTGAAACTACAACAAGTTTCTATCAAAATGTTACCTTTACTGGAACGATTACAAGTATGTTAGATGGACTGACATTAACTGTTGGTATTGGTGGTATCAATTCTCGTTTTAAATTTGAAGTTGGGACAATGAATGGAAATACTTTCTCGGCGATTAACTTCAATGCGGATGATAATACAACTTTAGGTTTTAGTGGGACGGTCAATACCACTCCAGTAGGTCTTAATTCGGTTAGTTTAGCACCTATCAATGATATATCAAGTGATAGCACAGATTCAATATCTTTGACCACAAATGGATATTATGTTCCAACACGTCTATATGTTGAAAGACTTAATCAAGAGACAGGTGAATATGTAAATATTGTTGACGTAGCAACAACAAATGAAAACTATTTCACTATAAATGGCAATGTCTATACATGGGAGATATTGAGTGCAAGTGATAATATTTTCAATGTCGTTTATGGTGGCATTGACAATGTTGTTAGAGATGTCGATTATAGAATAAGATTTATTGTAGAAGAGGCATCTTACTCACTTGATTGGGAGAACTTTGTCTTTAATATCAATGGAGATACATACAGAGGGGACAACGAGGCAAACTTGCCTTTCCTCCAATCATTATTTAGTTTTAGTGAACAATCATTTGGCTCATTTAAACCTAATGACAACGTAACAGTGACTCTTCAATTGTCAGAAGTTGGTCGTGCTATTCTTTATGGTGAAACTTCAAGTTTCTCGCCTAATAATATTATTTCAAGAGATGCAGTAAATGATGATGTCGATGGCTATCAGCCTGTCGTTGTAAATTCAACAAGCACAAATCAAGTAGATAGTGGTATTTGGTCTTTCACTTTTACTGCTGGTACTTATGACTTTAAATTTGAATTTAATTTTGACTATAAAGAGATTGACATCAATGCTATAGGAATGGTGCTTGAAAACGGAAGTGTTATACCTAGCACAAATGAGATGTTTGTAGGTAGCAGTTCAACCTATAGATATTCATACGATGGTACAAATGTATCATTAGTATCTGTTAGTGGCAATGCCTCCTTTGGTAGCATTCAAATCCATACTCAATATTATATGCTTGGCTGGTATTTACAAAACGGAGTGACAACTTCTACAAACTATAACTACATTTATCAAGCAGACAACTTCCTTGAATCATATCAAAACAGCACAAGGGCGAGCAATACTTCGACATTTAGTATTGACGTCTATGCTATGGTGGCACCAAGGACAATATCTATATCTTATGATGCGGGTGTGATTGGAAAAGGTGAACTCGTAACGGGTGACAATTCAAGCGATGAACTTTCTTACACAACTCCTATAACTTTAAAGAGTCCTTATAGAAATAAAGGTTATACTTTTAACGTTTGGACTTATACTATTAGTACTTCAAATTTAACAGCAAATAGCGGGGCAACTTTTGCTATAACTGGGACAAACTGGTCAACATTATTCAATAACACTGGGATGTTACAATCATGGAATCAATTTGGAGTTGATGCAGACACAATAGGTGATGTGAATGAGTATTCTAAGAACTCTTTCCTTACATTGACTGCAACATGGAGCATAATAAATTACAACCTTTCAGTTGACGGCAACATTACAAGAAATGGAGCCCTTCAAATTGGTGACGAAATTCGTTATGTATCAAATGATTCCAAGAATGGTGGCGGTGTTTATTATATCTATAGAGATGGTGCTCAATCATCATACTTTAATGGTGGCACAATCGCTGGATACATCTCTAATGGTTTCACAATCTCTTATGACGGAAAAGAGAGTGCAACTATTGAAACTGTTGGAAGCGACAGATATGCTTCAATAATCTTTGATGATGAGATTTTTGATAATTTAATGCAAGAAAATTATGATACCCCTAATCTTACTTTAGATATCACAACAGATAGATATGAAGCACCTTACAAGGTGTACATTGAATCGTCTGATTACTATGATGTTACAATCGTAACTCCAGGTGAAGGTTATGGACAAGACGAAAATGGTGTTTACGTTGATGTTACTTACAACAAAATTCCAACTTCGCTTGACAAGAATAGTGGAGACTTCTTATTTGGAGAAGGTGGGGCTATATCTATAACAAGAAATGGATATGATTTCACTGGCGACTTCTATGGATTTGACCCTACTACTGCTTATCTCAACACTAGAGATATAACAATATCTCCAATTTGGGTAAGAAATGATGAAGAAACAAGTTCTTCAAATATTGAATTTGCTGATGAAGTTGAAGAACCGATTTTCTATCTTCTCAATAGTTATGACATAATCACAGGAAGTGTCCTTGACCTTGGAATAACCTCAGGCGACAACACTGTATACTTTGAAAATGCAAATGAAATTCTTTCAAATGGTGACCAAATAATTTCATATGGTTTTGTTGTAACATACGGCGGAGAGCCTACAACATATGAAAATATAGTTAAATTTAATATAAATAACTTATATAAAGAGGGTGAATATTCAATCTACTTCTATATAAATATGGAAGACTCTCTCTATAATTCAAACGAAAATCCAACATATTACTTACAATCTTCACCTCTTACATTTGAGATGAGAAAGAATGACTTTACCTTCACTGGCAACTTTGTTTCTGCTTATAATGGTACAAATGAGTTTGTCCCAACACTTGCAGAGGATGGGTATGCTCTTGTAAACGATTTTGGAAATGTGTATTTGACTTATGATTGGAACGGCGAAGAAAAACTATCTCCAACCGAGTTTAATACAACAAACTTCTTTACTACCTTTGTTTTAGGCGGAAGTGACTATAATGTCGGAGAAGATAAAGACCTACTTCTCACTATCAATAGAAACTACTTCTCTTCAGTCACAAATATCAACGGGGTTGCAGTAAACACCTCGACCAACTGGGCTGACCTTATAGAAAACGTTACAAATAATAGCGAAACGTATACTTATAATTATGCTAGCGGTGCAACTATTGTTAGAGCGAGATTTGTTATAGACTTTGGTGAAAGTTCGACCTATTACTTTGATGGTGTAACTCTCATTGTCTATACTCATAACAATAGTGCCGTACCATTCAATATTGGAAATAATGGATACTTTGAGTGGAACCTTGATAGAATTATATACAATGGCTCGGCTGTTTCGGTAGACACACTATTTACTGGGGCAGAGGATAGTGATGTATTTACTCTTATTGGTCTCACTATTAATGATGAAGAGTACAATGATAACATGGACAGAAACTTCGAGTATGTACTTGAAGGCGAATTTACTCTCTATAACTCAGATTCTGCATTAAAACAAAGTTACTCTCCAAGATATATGACTGCTGTGAATGGGGAACTTGTATCATCTCTCGGAACAGATTATGCTGGAATTTCAGACAATCTCTATATCGGAGATGTTATGGTAGGAGGACAACCTGTCTCTGTCACTGGAAGTCAATTTACATATCAGACTGCGGACAATATAGTCGTATTCTCAGTTGTAAATAACGGCACAACCGACCTTCAAATCTATATTAACCGTGATATGATATCATTAGGTATAAGTTATAATATCTATATAGATATAAATAATGATAGGCTTTCACACTTGACACCTCTTGCATGGGGAGAAAGCGAAGTAGTGGCTGACTATGAGAGTTGCCTTGATAGTGACTTTACAGACCCATCTACTGGTTCTAACCCATACAATGAATATACAATCACTGGTGCGCTTACAAATACTAGATATTATGCAGTTTTAACAGACGTTGTAAAACTCTCATTTAATTACAACGGCGGTCATAATAGCGACAACGAGGGCAATGAAATAATCTATTTGTCTTACTCAGATGGCTCATATGAACTTGCAAATCCTACAATAGATTATGCTGGCATTGGCTTTTTAGAATATTCTTACCTATCAAGTGAGATAAGTGTTATTCCAGGCGAAAATAGCACAGTATTTTCAAATACTGATGGTGGACAATCAGTCACACTTGTGGCATACTGGCAATTAAATGATATAGTTTATAGTATAGAAGAGACAGAATTTGACTATTATGCATCACTTTCTGCTCTAGAATTAGACGTAAATGACGTAATTTCATATACTTCGTTTAATAGTGGAGTATATACTTTTACCATAACCAAAAATGATGATGAAAGTGTTGTATTTACGGCAAGTGGAGAAGATATCTTCACTATCATGGATGAAACAAATCGTGCTCCTATTACATTAGACGGAGACTATACATTTAGAATAACATTTGTTTACACAAACAGTTTCCAAGGCGAGCAGATAAAAGAGGAAGAATTTAATATCACAATAAATGTCTCTCTTAATGATATAGGTATTGAGGATGCGACAAACCCATCTCTTACTTTCAACAATGCAGACAGGAAGGATGATATTAAGTTAGGACTTCGTCAAAACGGAGCGGTAGCAGAAGAGTTGTCTTTGAATGGACTTATTTCAACTGGTCTTGCAAAGTACGGAGTAGAAACTTCAATTACACAAGGCTCAAGCCCTATCACTTCAGTTGTAAATGCTGGAAGATATAATATTACAATAACCTTAAATTCTGATTATAGCAATTTCTTTAGAATAGAAGTTGGTCGTGATTTAATCCCAATCGACATAGCACAATATCAGTTTGACCTTGCTGACTATTCAGACCAAATTGAAATATTCAAACTTATAGGACAGGATGACCCAAACCCAATCACAGACACAATCACTATTACAAACAATCTTGTAAATCAAGATGAAGTTGAAATCAACTTTACAAGAGAAGAGGGCGAGGCAGTTGGTGGATATGATTACCTTACCGCCACCTTAGCAAATTCTCTTGATAGAACAAACTATATTCTCGTATTTAACACAATTGACTCACAATTTGAAATCAGAGTGCCAGAAAGCAATCTTCAAATAGAACTTGATGGTACACTTGCCTACATTTATAATGGTAGTGCAATAGAACTTATTAGTGCTAGATACAATAGCGGAGAAAATGCATTTGAAATCTACGGCATGGCAGGAGAGGAAGAGGTTAGCCAAACCTTTAGACTTTTCTATACATATGGTGGACGAGAAGTTGACATCCCTCTATCTCAAAGGGAACTTTATGCAACATATCTTGCTTTCACAATTGGTGAAGGAAATTCTAAAAATGTTGGTTTATACGGCTTTACTGTAAGTCTTTCTCAAGCAGGAGAAGATGCAGGGTGGCCAGGAGTAGAATTTACACAAGCATCACTCTCTGCAGGTTATAACCAAATAGAAATCACAAAACGTACAATAACTGTTGCAAGTGCATCAAAAGTGTTTGACCAAAGTATGAACTTTACTTACACCAACACCCTTTCAAATCAAACAGTAAATTTTGTACTTGAAAACACTATTCAAGGTGATACAATCACACTTACAGGACGTACTGCAAGTGAAGTTGTAGGTCTTAGAGCAATCACAACCCTTACTCTCGACTCAACAAGCGACCATAACTATACAATAGTCTACAGTCAACCTATGACAATCAATCCTTCTCAAGAAACCGTTGTTACAGAGACCGATGTAAGGTCGCTTGTATATGGTATATTAAGTCAAAATGATGGTATAGCATATATCCTTGAGAATATTCCTCTTGAGTTTAACACAAGTGGAGTATCAATAAATGGTATGTATATTGAAGTTTCAAACCCTATATACACCAATGGCTCTTTCTCAACAGGAAACTTCCTTGAAGTTGGAACAAGAAACATACAATTCACTTTATCTTCTATAAACTATACCTTTGGGCAAGATATAGGCTCGATTGGACAATCTTATCAAACTACAGTAAACTTTAATATTGAAATTACCGAACTTGCTATAACAATTGAAAACTCATCACATGATATCACAAAGGTATACGATGGCGACAACTTGATTGATGCGACAAACTTAAATCAAAATGTCAATGCATCTCTCAGTCCATACCTATCAAGCGGAATATTGACAGGCGATGTTATCACTATAGTAGGTGGGCAGTACAACAATGAGGCTATTGGAGATAACAAGGCAATCACACTTTTGACCTTTGCTGAAAATGACGATTCCAGCAACTATAAAATCACATATCCAACACTTGTAGGTAGCATTACAGATATACGTTTGACATTCAACAAGGATTATGACACATATGATTTCGTAGATGATGGACAAAACTTCACAAATACTCAATCAATCACAGTTGAGTACACTGGTAATGTCGACAATGATGTTATTGCAAACTTACTTTTGGAAGAGAACTTTGTAGTAAGACGTGGCTATACTCAAATTGGATGGACTTATCAAGGTGAAACTGTATCAACTGCTATGACAAACAAGGCAGACCTTCTTCAAGATGCTGTAGATGCAGGCACCATCGGTATTACACTTCAAGCGGTATGGCAAATAAATGAATATGAAATAAAAGTTGTTACAAATAATAGTACTATTACTCCAAACATCTCAACAGTGACAAGGCAGTATTGGTCATCACTTAATAGCGACCTGATAAATGTAACAGCAAACGAAGGTTACACATTTGAAGGTGTGTCACTCGATATAGATAATGGTACAATCGTTCAAAATGTAAATCACACAAGCACAGGTACATTCAATATCAACAACATTATTGGTGACATGACTGTAACTATTGATACTGAAGAGATTGAAATAAGGATTATGGTCAACTACAACAACCCAGAAGGCTATTCAGTATCTACAACCACTTTGAATTGGATAAATAACAACAACAGAGTGCTTTCTTATAGTCAACTTACAAGCGAAGACTTGCCTGTAATTGATGTCGATAGACTCCACACCTATGACTTTGGTTATTGGACAGTTGGAGAGGAACAAAGCACAGGAACTTCTGGTTCAACAAAAATTTGGAACAGAATAAAAGAGTTGTTTGGCACTCCTACTCAAGACAACCTTGCAGGCTATACATTCACTGCAAACTGGATAGAGGAGACTGTAAATCTTACTATTAGAGATGCTCAGCACTCAACTATTACAGTTTACAAGGATAGTGTCGCTGACGAAAATATTGTAACAGGACAGGGTGGAGTTTACGAGGTTACATACAACGACAATCTTATCATTGATATTCAAGGCGAAGATTGGTATAAGTGGACTGGATTTGTTATCGGTCAAGACCATACTTCGCTTGCAGGGGACACCACTCCTACTCAGACAACAGATGGGCAATTCTCATTGCAAATCAAAGGACAACTTGAGATAACACTCTCTATGGAAGAGATTGAGGTCAGTGTTCTCACAACCTATACAACTCCTCTTGAAAGCCAGGTAACACAAGCAGTAGGCAGTCTTGATAAGAATTATTCTATCAGTGATGGAGATGCAAGTGTGCAAAACTTCATTGGAGTTTACACTGCAACTGCTGGTACCTATTATCAAGATGGATGGGCAAACGGCGACAATACATTTGCTCTTACTGATACCATTAAGAATATAATCATTGCTTTGATTGGTATTCCTACCGAAGATAGCGAGATAACTATTGATGCGGTATGGCAAGGTGAGACTTATACTCTCAGTTTTGTTAAAAATAATAATGATGCTGTATGGCAAGACAATGTAGAAGATACCGAAGTAGGACAAGAGGTCATTGTAAGAGAATATGTTTATGGCGATGTCTTAACTGACCTTCCACTGCCTTTCCAAGATGGTAAATATCATGTTTGGGAAAATAGTTATGGAGAGACCATAGACGAAGGTATGCCATTTACAACCAACTATCCAACTGACAGACTTCAAATGACCTATACTGCTGAATGGATTGATATTGCATATGTCATAACAGTAAATTATACAGGAATAGAAAATGAAGACAAGATAAACGGAGTTACATACTCATTTACCGGTGAACCTTATCCATCTGGCGGAACTGGAAACGAAACTGCATACTACGGACAAAACAGAGATTTTGTATTCGACCTAGCCGTAGGATATGAAATTGACATTGAAAACACCATTGCAGACCACCCAGAATTTGTAACATTGTCAAGATTTGGCAATACCTATACCCTTAGACTTGGAAACATTACAGGTGATGTAAATGTCACAGTTGCAATCAAAGCAAAAGACTATACAATCACTATTTCTCAGTCACAATATGAGACAATATCAGAGACCTCTCTTGCAGTAAGTTATGACCAAAACATACTTGATATGTTCAATGCTCTTACATTTACAAGAACAGGATATACAATTGAATATCTATATGTAGGCAATAACCTATTTGCAACATATGCAGATGGCTCGTGGACATTTAGCGAGAGTTATGTGCAAAACAACCTTTATAAGACCGACAGCAACTTGACTTTAAAACCTGTATATAAAGCAGACGGGGATTATGTCGAAATAGTTACATCTCCAGTGGGCGGTCTAATATTCAATGCTGATTTACAAAACCTTGCAAATACTATAGTAGAATCTTTGGAAGATGAGACATCGTTTGTAGAAGGCCTTACTCTTGAAAATGGTGATATAGTAGTAGAATTTTACTATACTTTGAACGGCGAAAGGGTAGACAGCCAAGCAAACTTTGACCTTCTCTATAGAAATGCTGTTATAAATGGAAGACTGACATTCAGTATTGTACTTAGAGATAGTCTCTCTCTTGATGGCAGAACAACTTATACATACACTGGCAGTGAGGTCACAGTTACCTTAGATAAGAGTGACATTTTGACAGAAAATGCAAATATTGTAAGTTACTATAGTGGCACCTCTTCCTTCTATCCAAGCGAAGAAGAAGGAAATGTAAATGCCTACGGCAATATGACTTATGAATATGGCAATGCTGTTAGTGAACTTTTGCTCAATCGCGTTGAATTTGTTGACGAAAGCGGCAACTTCAATGTGGGAAGCAGACACTCAATAGTTTACTATCTTGAAGTTAGTGGTCAAGAATTTGACGTAAACAACTACAACAATTTAGTCAAAGATGCAGATAGCAACCTTTATATCTACACAGTTACAGATATTACAGGGCAAATCATCCCAGCACACGTAACGTTTGAATTTTCTGAACAAGGCTTCTATAATGGACAAAGACAATATGTTACAGGCAATGTAAACATCATTTTACAAGATTGGAACACTCGCTTTACTGTAACACTACACTCTCTTCTCACTATAGATATAGCAGAAGGACTTTACGATAGTGCTGACAGATTTGAAATAGACAGCGATATTACTCTTGATGGACAAGATAAGGAAAGCAATTTCATCTATTTAATTTCAGGTGGTTATGAGATTATTGGAACAGATGCAAGTTATCAAGTTAGGACTGGAGCGAAATACTTGAATGTTGACAACTCTTCTGTAGATGACGAGACAAGTCTTAATACCACAATAACCTCATTCAACTTTGCAGGTGCTACCATCAATATAAGCGGTCAATCTTATAACTATATGGTAAGCGGAGAACTTATCTTCTCAATCACAGACAATGGAACTTATACTCCAACAATCATCGTGGCAAACGACAGAGAGGTAAGTTTCACATTCTCTGTTGATGGTGAAATGGCTGTGCTTGACTGGGTTACTTCAATACAGTATGCAAGCCTTATAAACACATTGAATAACCTTACAATGCAAGACTCAAGGTCGATTACCCAACGATTTATTCAGTCTGCACAATTCTACCCAGTGGTTACAGATTATAAAGCGGTACTTATGAGTTTGGGCGATAAGGGTGGCGACCAAGGTTACCTTTATGTTAAACTAGGCTCGTCAAAAACTGCTCAAGTTCCACAATGGACAGGATTTGACTTCATGTCTTGGAGAACTCTTGGCTCAACTGTAACTGCTCAAGGCAATGAAATTTTTGCAAGTGCCAATGCTGGAATTACAACAACCACAATCACTGCAATTTGGGAGATAGCAACTCCAGTTGCCGAAGTAGAGAATGAGACAATTGTAAGAAGTGCTAAGGTTGAATTTAATGCGGTTACAGACGAAATATCAGTTGAGGATATTATTGGTGAAAATGGTATTACAAATGAAAATCCTCAAGATATCAATTACTCTTACACTTGGTTTAGAGATGGAAGCATGCTCGGATTTGGCTCTACTTTGACAGTTCCAGCAAACACTACATCAAATGGACAATATACATTGTCAATAACTGCCAGCCGAACAGGATATGCTTCGAAGTCTCTCAGCCTACAATTCAATATATCAATCACAAAATTGGATGTAGGCGAGATTACAATAAATGAGACTGAATTTATTTATTCAAATACAAACTATATCCCTCAAATCAACTTTACAATTGGTACGATAGGTCAAGTTAACCTTGAAGATATCTTAGATGCACAAGATTCATCTAACTTCTACTTCACTCTCAGCGGAGTGTCGACAATAGAAATTAGACAAGCAGGAGAGTATACTTTGACCTTAGGCTTGAATGAAACAGTATTCAATAGTAGTGCTTATTCAGTGCAAGTCAATGTTGACACATATAGTTATACAATAACAAGTGATGATATCCCATCAGACCTTGAAAGCAAGTTGTTTGGTCTAAGCGACCCAACATTTACCTTCACTAAGACAATGTTTGAAAGCGGAAATCGTGAAGATATTGAAGTTACATTGACAAGAGAGGCGGGTGAAAGTGTCGGTACATACGACTTTAATGGTGTGTCAACTACAAACCCTAACTACACATTGTCAATTCAAAATGCAATCTTTACAATTTCTCCTTCAGACTTCACACTTGAAATAGTTGTAGACAGCCCTATCACTATGACCTATGATGGCGAGCAACCTGAGTTGTCTTTAAGTTATAGCGATGAAGAACAAAGATGTATTATAAGCACAGGCGAAAGCACTTCAACCATAAGTCTATATATGTTAAATGACGGCGAAAGAATGAACATGGCTTCAAATCTATATAGACTCGCTCTTGAAAATATTTCACTTTCTTATCCAATGGCAATAGATGTAGGTGTTTACGACCTTGCCAACTTGACTGTAACATTCGGAGAAGGAGCAAACTTTAACGAAGCGGTTACAAGCGGACAACTCAATATAAATCAGTTAGGCTTAATAATTTCATCAGTTACAAAAGTGTTCGATAGAACATATGATATCAATGCTCAAGGTGTAACATTTGAAAATCTTGTACAAGGCGACAATGTTACTCTTGCAGGGCAGTATGATAGCCTTCTTGTAGGGACAGAAATACAACTTGAAAATCTTACCCTTCGTGGAAACGGCAGAGGTGATGATAGTGCCAACTACTATATTGCAAATCCTGAGATAACAGGTTCGATTACACCTCTTGCAATCGACATCTCATCACTTACTTTGAATAATCCAAACCTTATTTATGGACAAGTTGCAAAAAATACCAATGCAAACGACCTTATCTCACTTGTTGGCGGTGCTGTCCTTACATTGGACGGAATTACAACCGACCTTGCAAATGGCTACATTGAATTTAGTGCATTTAGTGTTGAAGACCATTATCTTTCTTCTTCAAATTATCTGCGTGCAGTAACTGTACAAATTACTATCACATTGACATCACAAAACTTTACATTTGATGGAGCAGGCACAGTTGCCTTTGATGCTACATTAAATATCTCGCCAAAAGAACTTGACCTTTCAGGACTAAACAACCTTATTGTCAAAGAATATGACGAGACAAATGCTATTCCAGAAGACTTCCCTACAAATATTTCAGCATATGGAATTATGGCGGGTGATGACACCTACATAGACAGCAGTTTAAGCCACTATGAAGATGAAACAATAGGAAGAGATAAGATAGTTTATATTATCTTAGCGGGCGAAGATAAAGATAATTACACAGTTAAGAATAACGTCTACGGAACTATCAATGCCTATACAATCTACTTTACTGTCAATGCTGAGACAGAGTCGGCAGAACTAGTAACAGACGGCAGTTTCGTAGAGGACGGCGAAAGACCGGTTATAAGAGATAGATTCTTTACATTTACATTCCCTAACGAGTATAGCGGAGAAGAACTTATAGGAGAACTTAACTATCCAACAAGAAAGGGCTACAGGGCTGTTGGCTGGATGGTTAGACAAGGTGATTCTTATGTCGCTCTAACCGCTGAGAATATCTATCAAATCTTAGAAGACGTTGCTTATGATGAGAGCAACGAGGGGAACACCTTGACAATCTACACTGTTTGGGAAATTGAAGATTACACAATCAGTGTTTCTGGACAAGGATTGCAAGATTACATAGTCAGCGGAGAATATTATGACGAAGATACTTCTACAGCAAGATACTTCAGTTCTTTGACTATTGATGTAACTGGAAACGAAGGATTTAAGGTTGCAAGATATACAGTAAATGGCGATTATGTAAGTGCTGTTACCGATGATATAGGTCAAAGAGAAGGCACACTAAGCATAGAAAACTTAGGCTCAAATATTGACGTTATTGTAAGTCTAGAAGAAATACAAATTTCAATTATAATTGATACAAATATTCCACTTTACACCTCAAGAGTGGATAGTGAAAGCACATACCTGACATATAACTACTCAGCCCTTGCAACAATGTATGAAAATAGTCTGCCATCCGTTGAAGTTACTTTAGGCACATATCTACTTGATGGCTACACTTATGACAACAATGAAATAAGTGGACAAAGCCTTAAAGAAATTGTTGATATTCTTTTACCTGACCTTAATGAGGACAGCGAGATAACTCTTACCGCAAATTGGAGAGGTGTAAACTATATTGTTTACTTTGATGCTGGAGAAGGTTCGCTTTCTGGCAACAATCCAATTGATGCAGTTTATGGGTCACAATTTGCCGATGAACTTCCAACTGCTTCACTTCCAGGAAGAAGTTTTGTATGGAGTGACGATGCAGGCATAACCTATAGTGATGGTGACGTATATAGAACAATTGGCTCGCAGTCACAAGGCGCATGGACGACAACTCTTCATGCTGAATATATCAACAATCCTTATACTCTTACCGTTCAGTTTGGTGATAGGATTACGGTATATGAAAATGGAATACAAGTTGCAAATAATGGAACATTTACAGTCGTTTATAGTGAGGACAGAATAGTACTTAATATCATTCCTGACCAAGGTTACGATTTTGTAGTAGATGACTCTAGCCTTAATGGTGAATGTGAAGTGACTGAAAATGGTGTTGAAATCTACAATTTGGTAGAAAATGGTTCTATAATGATTACTTCGACACCTGCTGTCAACGTTTTGACAATCGTTACAAATCATATTGAAGGTTACGAGGTGTATATCAACGAAGAATTGCAAAGCACAATGTCCCCTTATAATGTCTACACAGAAAGTAGTGTTGAGATGATATTTACAGCAATCAAAGGTTATGAGTTTGACGATACAAGTCTTACATATAACTCTGGGTTTGCTTCAACTATTGAATACACAATATCTCCTGACAAAAAGACATTGACAGTGACATGGGAAGACTTTATTGATGATATAACCTTTACCGTGCAGGCAGTTCCATCAATCAATACAATAACCATCCCTGATATTAGCGACAGATATATCGCAATCGAGTTTAATGGTGTAAGTTTAGACATCACAGGCGATATATTTGAGATAAGAAGTGATGTTGACCTCACTGTTACAGCCACACTTGTATATGGCTATAGAGAAGGAGTTATAACCTCTTCAATTTCAGAATTTTTACTCAGTCAGTCTTGCACTTATTCTCGTGGTGATGGATACTTCCATACCACTGCAAACTTTGACAATATCAATGAAAGTTTTGCACTAAGTTTTTCATCTACTGAAAGAGAATATATCTTCAGTTTGCAAGTACCAACATCTCAAGAGGGACAAGGTACTATTACCGTTCAAACAACTCAGACTGTAACTTACGGCGAAGAACTCACTCTTGGAGCAACAAACTTACTAGACCATTACATCTTTGCAGGCTGGGAGTTTGATGGAGACCTTATTGCAGAAGAGGAAAATACTGTAGTTACAATAGATTCTAGTCTTAGAGATATGCTTGAAAGTGTATCTGATGGCGGAACAATAGTAATCTATGCAACATTTAGAGATAGATCAGCACCTGTAAGTTTCTCTGCAGGCAATCACGGACAGATATCTTTCTATCAGGCTGATGGCGAAAACACAACAGTCAATGGCGGACGTACAGAAATCGCAAATGTTCGTCTCGGTGAAAACCTTTATGTTTTGATTGAACCAGATGACGGTTATGAACTTAACCAAATCATTGTAGATGGGGCATCGGTTACCGAAGGATACGACAGTGAAAGCGGAGTATTCACCATCATGCTTGATGCTATAGACCCTATCACGTCAATAGAAGTTACCTTTACAGCAGGTGATGCATACATCCATGTCCAAGGTGTACTTCAAGTCAACTTCGAGTTTGTTTACGGCACTGATGCAGGCGGATACGTCTACTTAGTTGACCAAACAGGTACTCGACTTGGCGATGAAAATTACTTAAACGGACAAGACTCGCTCTACTATGATTACGATGTTCTGTCTAAGACGGATGGAGTGTTCTATCTGATGGCTGAACCTAGAAGCGGCTTTACTGTGATGATGAACTCGCCAACGACAGGAGTCGTTATCAGTGAATTTACTTCTGCCACAGGGCAAACAATCTATGCAGTCAGCGGAGTAAAAGACGGAGCAGAAGTCCAAGCAATATTTGTTGCTATTGAAAATCAAATTGATATAAGATTTGTTATGGAAGGAAGCAATGAAGTTGTTGATGCTGGTCTTATCTATGTTGACACTTCTTCGGTATTAATACGAGCAAGTCAAAACAATTCGTCTAACGTAAGAGTGAGTGCAATCACTGGCGGTGAACTTTCTGTTCAAATAAACACTCAATTTACCTATAGTTTAGTCGAAGAAAATGGATTTTTAAAGACACGTATTGTTTACCATGACGGACAATTTGACGAAGGGACAGTGACCATCGGCACTGTCGAAGAAAGCAACCCTTATGCTAACGGCTTTACAATGTCATCAAGTATCAATGTGACAAATGTAAATGCTGATGCGACAATTTATATCTATGTTCAACCAAAAGTATATAACCTTATATTCTACGTAACAGAAGACGTGCAAGTTTCAATGCCAAATTCGGTTATCTATGGGCAGACATTCTCGCTTGATAGTTTAACCGAACAGCAAAGAGCACAGATATTCTCAACAAGAACAGGATATACTTTGGGCGGATACTATACAATGCAAATGGGTAGAGGTACTCAGTATATTGATAGCACTGGTGCTGTAATTAGACCATGGGCAGAGACAGGTTATGCTTGGACAGGTTATGGATATGAGGCAACTGCAAACTATAACCCACAAACAGATACCTTCACTATCTATGCATCATGGATATATGATAGGGCATCAATCTCAATTTCATTCCGACCTGAATCGGTAGAAGAGGGGCTTGAAGATGTCTCTATTGAAAATATCATTACAAACTTAGGCTCTCTTGAAGATTGCTGGCTTGGACAAGACGACATATGGTATACAGAAGTTAGTGCTGGCTCTTCACTTAGATTGCAGGCTTACAACTATGAAGGATATGAATTTGCATACTGGCTTGTATCTTATAACAATGAAGAACAATCAAGACACCCTGCAAACTTTGAAATGACATTTGATGTAGGACGTTATGATATAAGAGCGGTATATCAGCCAAGATTTACTTTAAATAACACCGAAGGTGGACGAAGTGAACTTGTACAAAATGGACAGGTAGTTAGTGGAGAATCATTCTCTCCAGACCTTCCAGTAACACTTGTTGCTTATCCAGATGACGGCTACACATTTGTTTACTTTGTAGATGCTTCTGACAATAAAATTTACTATGGAACATATGACGAGAACATGGGCGGCTATGTTTATATATTTGAAGAGCCTATCTCATCACCTTTAAATATCAACGTAATATTCGAAGGCAAACCAGTTGTCATCAATATTGACGATGAGGCAATTGCAGGCATTCATGAAATAGTTGGTGTTTATGTTGATGACAGTCAGGTATCTTATGACACAAGTATTCAAGCTGTCATTGGACAAAGATTGACTATAGTTGTAGACAAAGCCTATGGCTATGAGATAACAATTGAAGGTGCTACATTTACCTTAAGCACAAATCAACAAGGACAGTACGAATATAGTCTAGTCTTAAATGCCGTTGATATGATTGAAGAAGAAAATGGCTATGAACTTAATATTTCACTAGGTGCAGAAAGACAGACAATAAATCTTACATTTGAAATGGAAGTCTTTGATGCCATAAGCACAAGTGAAATCAACAGGGCAGGAAGTTTGAGTTTTGTTGATGCTAGTGGAGTAATTCATAACCTTGCAAACGGTGATACTTATCGTATAATCTATGGAGATTTGGTTGTACTTAGAATATATCTACTTTCAAACTATACGATTAGCGATGTTGTTATCTACCAAGGAGAAAACGAGTTAAGTATACTATCAATGCTTGTCAACAATCAACTTACTATAAATCAAGCATTCCTTGACCTTTACAGCGAATACAATTTGACAATCAAAGTGGTTTACTCAAGACTTCTTTGGACTGATGATGGCTATAGAGCAAATAGACTTGTAGGTGCTGGAACAGAAGATAGCCCTTACTTTGTAAGAAATAGAGAAGAACTTGCATTTGTTGCCTATGCGGTAAATGCAGGCTTGTCAAACGAAGATGGATTGTTATATTCAGAAGCAGTATATCAACTTGTTGCTGACATCAATTTAAGTGGTAGATTCTGGGTACCTATTGGTACACATGAAAATCCATTTAATGGTACAATGCATCTTGATTCTTATGATATTTCAGGGCTTACCCTCTATAGGGATTATTCAAATCCAGATACTTCCTATGGTGGACTCTTCTGGGTACTTGGTGAAAATGCACAAATTCTCCAAGACACTGCGACACTTGTAATTGTACTCGTAGTTGTTGGTGTAATAATCTTACTATTACTTCTATTACTACTTCTATTACTATTTCTCAGAAAACGAAGAAAGAAGAAAATGGATGAGATAGCAAACAACTAATTTTAAAAAACTCTATGATTTTAAGAAAATATCTCTTAAGTCATAGAGTTTTTTTCTAATATTCAATGTTTAATTTTTATCAAAAGCATAGAGATATTTGACAAAACTGATTGACAATTAGTTTGCAAAACGGATTTTAGCAAAAAAAATGAAAAGATATATCAAATATTATTTGTATGAAAATTTAATACAACCAAGTTTACATTTTTACAATTTGCAAGTAGACAAATGTCTTTTTATTGTTTGATTTTGCGACATTTAGTACAAAAATGCTTTAATTTTTAGCAATAAAATAGTATTAATTTTGCAATATTCCAAAATTCGACAAAAATTACCGATTATCGTCAATTTTAACCACCATTTATATTTTTATATTTTTACAAAAAGTGGTATCTTATCCTTGTAAAAAAGGAGTAAATTATGGAAGAACAAAAAGATACTATTAGGCTATATTTTGCCGATGATACAAATGACAATAAACTTTATGAGTATTTTAAAAATAGACCAGGATATGAGGTTGTTGGAGAGAATGTAAACGGAATACAAGTTGTCGAAGACGTTAAACAACTTCGCCCTCAATTTCTTATCAGCGAAGTGGTGCTTTCAAGTATGGATGGATTTAAGGTGTTTGAGACACTTAAAAGAGACATGAGAGAAGATTGCCCTAAAGTTATATTTATATCAAATCTTTCTCATTCTGGTTTTGTTTCGAAGGCACTAAAAGAAGGGGCAAGTTATTTTATGGTAAAGCCAGTTATGCCAGAGAATTTGGAAGAGAGGATAAAAGACCTGACGAACCCGAGTCTCAATGAAGATGCAAGCAAAGCATTGGATGAAAAGATAGCAAGCATTTTTATCAGTATTGGCATTCCAGCACATATAAAAGGCTATCAGTTTTTAAGAGAGGCTGTCAAACTTGCAGTAGAAGAGCCTGAAATAATAGGACAGATAACTAAAAAACTTTATCCAACCATAGCGGAAAAATTTGAGACAAGTTCGTCAAAGGTTGAAAGGGGAATGCGTCATGCTATTGAGGTCGCTTGGAATAGGGGAAAGATTGAAAATATAAACAATATTTTCGGTTTTAAAGTCTATGGCAGCAATGAAAAACCTACAAATAGTGAACTAATCGCATTAATTGCTGATAAGATGTTGATGGAAGGTTAAAAAAGCAATTTACAAACACTTTGTCTTGCTACAAAAATATGATATACTTATTAAAAATTATCATATTAAAGAGGGACAAGAATTGAAGATTATTGACTTAAAAAGAGAAAATTGCAGTGTCGATTATGCTTTGGCAATAGTTGAGTTAGAGGTAGAGAGTGCAAAAAGAGAGGGTATTTGTGCAGTAAAAGTATTGCACGGCTATGGCTCTCATGGAAAGGGCGGAGCAATACTTGTCAATTTAAGAAAACTTTTGCTACAGTGGAAGAAAAGCGGTTTTATAAAGGACTATTTTGGTGGAGATAAATGGAATATGTTTGACAAGACCACACTTGAAATACTTATGAAAGACAAATCAATTTATGGTGATGAAGACATGAATAGGGCAAATCCTGGAATAACAATAATTTATATCTCATAAAGATAAACTCTAAAATGGTAAGGCTTGTGATTATTTAAAAAATATATATCTGTCAATTTTATAAAATGTCTTTGAAAAATTGTGACTATAAGATATAATAGGGCTATGAGTGAATTATGTTTTGATTGTCCAAGGAATTGTGGAATAGATAGAGATAAAAAACTTGGTTTTTGCAAATGTCCAAACAAGATAGTCGTTGCCAAAGTAATTGAAAATTTTATGTGGGAGGAGCCTTGCATCAGTGGAGATAAAGGAAGTCTAGCAATATTTTTCTCAGGATGTAATTTGCATTGCTCATTTTGCCAAAACTACAAAATATCTCATAGTATTGTCGGTAGGGAATATTCACCTAAAGAATTTTTTGAATTGATAAAAAGTTATGATTTAGGGAAATATTCGTGCATTGAACTGATTACACCTACCCACTTCTCATCACTATTGATAGAGGCATTATCAATTGAGAGATTCCCAATTCCAGTAGTTTGGAATAGTGGTGGATACGAAAAACCGCAGATGATTGAAAGACTTTCAAAAGTTGTTGACGTGTTTATGCCTGATTTGAAGTATTACTCGAGTGATTTATCTAAGAAATATTCACTTGCTTCTAATTATTTTGACTGGGCGAGTAAAAGTTTAATAAAAATGAGACAACTAAAAAAAGATGTTTTTAAAGATGGTATTATGACTAGCGGATTATTGATTCGTCACCTTATACTTCCATGTCAGGCAAAGGATAGTATAAAAATACTTGATTTTATAGCCAAAGAAATGCCAGATACTTATATAAGTCTTATGAGTCAGTTTACACCGATTGGTAAGGAGAAGATGAGAAAACTGTATCCGCTTGAATACAAACTTGTGCTGGCTTATGCGGAAAAGTTGGGACTTAACAAGGGATATACTCAAGAGTTTTCTTCTTCAAGCCAAGATTTTATACCAAATTTCGATTAAGATTGAATTTAAGTTGACTTATTTTTTCTTATGAATTAAACTATAAAAAAGGGTAAAATCATGAACGAATATACGAAACATTTAAAACATAAGATGATGATGGCTAGACTTTTAGGAATACTGGCTTGCCTAATAGCGATTGGAGGAATTGTTTTAAAATATCTTGGCTTATTGTCCGATTGGCTTTGCATAATTGCCATTTCCTATTCTATGGCTACAATTTTTACATTCAACAGTTCTCTTCAAGATATTAGAGTTGGCAACCCTTGGCAACGAATAAATGCTATTTGTTCACTTCTTCTATATGCATTTGTAATTTTTTTAATCGTGTTTGGTTTTACGTCAGGTCAATTGCAGACAAATTTTTAAACAAAAATTATTGCTTAATAAAAAATCCTCAGAAAAACTCTGAGGATAATTTTTATTAATAGATACCTTCTATTCTATAGACATAGAAGTCTGGGTTTTGATTTTTTAACGATTGTGATACAGTGCCATCACTGTTAAACACCACTTCAGTATAGTAACCCGCAGTAAATGAACTGAGATTTGATGGTATACTATACTTTGCAAAATAATATCTAGTAAATAGGTTTGCACCTGCAAACATACAAAAGTCATTATTTTGTCGTCTTTGAATTTTGATTTCGGTTTGTACATCGCATTTATTAAAACTTGAATATACTCTAACGGCGGAATATTGAGATAGGTCTATTGTTATTGCGACACCAAGCATGATACCTGACGTGAAATTTCTATTAATTGCAGGGTCAGTGCTATCTTTATCGTATAGTACGTCAAATCCACCTGTACTTTGATTTATATTTGCGACCGTCTCTTCAAGGGCTGTAACTCTCGTAGTAAGAGAGGAAATATTTTCTGTGATTGATGGCAATTGTTCGTTGATTTGATTTATACTTGCTGTGTGAGAAGCGATTGCCGAATTAAGATTGGTGCAGTAAATTTCAAGGTTGTCTAAGTTAGTCGCTACACTTTGAATGTTTCCATTTAGTGTAGATAGAGACCCGTTTACACCATTAGCCAGTGAAGTTGTAAACTCTAAATCTTCTTGCAATTCATCTAATTCCACATTTAAATTTGCAATGGACACTTGAGCCGAGTTATATTTAGTGTTTAAATCGGTAATTTCATTTTTGTTTAATGTGACCTGATTTGATACTGTAGTTAACTGACTATTAAGAGAGGTTAAACTACTATTTAAAGAAGACAAATCTTGAGACAATTCGTTTATAGAAGTTGTATGGCTATTGATTTGAGTTGAGTGTGAACCTAAACTTTCATTCATATCATCTAGACTTTCATTAATACCGGAGAGACTGCCATTTATAGTTAAGATGTCATTTGTAATATCAGATATATCATTTGCATAACCACTAAGTGTGGTTGAGATTGAACTTATTTGATTGGTCACTGAGTCAATAGAATTTCCACAGTTGTCAATATTATCTTCTATATCATCTATTGTGTTATTTATTGTGGTTATTGACTGATTAATTCCATCCAAACTATTTTGGACACTTGTTATACTATCTGTCGCAGAAGAGGCAAGGTTATATGCTTGAGATATATCCTCGCCGTGTGAAACAAGAGTGTTATTTATGTTTGAAATTGCTTGGCTGTTTTGAGAGATTGAACTGCTTAGCGATGAAATACTACTTTCTATAGAAGTTATATCATCTTGACATTCTTCAAGTGACTGAGTAAGATTTGTAATGTTTGTATTTTCAATTGCCTGTTGAAGTTCTGGTAATTTTACTTTTAAAAGATGCCATACGTCTTTCTTTAGTTGTTCAATGGTTTCGTTGGTGTTTTTCATAAAAAATATCTCCTTTTTGTGATAGTTTAACTCGGAGATATTATGATTTTCAATATTATATGCCATTTATTTTTTGTTTTTCTTAACTTTTTTGATAAATATAAGCGATAAAATAACCGTCACACAAGCAGCGATGATTGATATGCCAACAATTAGCAGGGGACTTACACCTCGTGGTTGTAGGTCTTGTGTAAGAACGTAGCCATTATACAACGAGCCGTCTTCAAGCACAACTTGAACTGCGGTGTATTCATCGTCATCATCGTATCCGCTATATATATACACCTCTTGTCCAGATTTTATATTATACTGTGGCTGGAAGTCGATATCATAGACCATTGTATCCCTTCGAACTGAGCCGTTAAAAACAGGATATACAGTTTGAGAAGTGGTGTTTGTAACATAATACTTATAGACAAATCCTTCAATATTTTCGCCGTTGTATGTCAATTCAATTTGGACAAAATCATCTTGCTCGGCTATAATGGTTAAATTTTGCCCATGATAAAGAACAACCTCCTCATCATTTAACATCACTTTTTCTGAAGAAAAGGATGCCTCGCTATAGAGATAGGCACGCGAAGAGATGATATACCCACTGTCGTCGACAGATAAATTTGACATGGTCAATATTACCGCTAAAATTGGCAAAAACATTTTCATAATTTAATTATTTATCAAAAACCCATTTTTGTCAAGCATTTTAAAAGACAAGTTTAATTAATAATTTTTATAATGTTGGCAATAATAGTGTTATGGAAAAGATAGTTTTGCCATTAAGTAACGGTGTAGGCATTTATGACAAGGGAAGATTATGTGTAAGCACAATCAATTACCACGGTGATAAACGTGTGGAAGGGGTGGTAATAAAAGAAAATAAAAAAATTTTAGATAAGCCTTTTTTACGTGGATTTGTATACTTTTTTTATGGATTTTATCTATATATAAAATGTCTTATTTTGCAACTAGACGACAAAGAAGGAAACAAGACCACTAAAACGACCGAAAAATTAGGTTTTTACTCCGATTATATTATGGTCATTGCCTGTTTGGTTATAGCATTTTTACTTGGATTTTTGCTCTTAGGAATTTTGCCAAGAATTATTTTAAACAGACTATTTTATGATACCAGTTATTATTTTAATAGTTTTATGATTGCACTTTTTAGGGTGGGTATTGTATATTGTGTTTTTGTAATTCTAAAATTTTGTCCTTTTATGAGCGGTATATATTCTTTTAATGGAGCAGGCAATCAATTCATGAGTGGCAAGACGGATACACTACGAAATAGGACTTATCCACTAAATTTTTTAAATTTTTTTGTAAACGTTTCAATATTTTCACTATTTGTGATATCATTAATTGCAATTAATATCAATTTTATTGCAAATTTTTTTATAAATCTTGCTATATTCTTGGTTTTGATAAGTTTAATTTATGAAGGGTTAAGATTTGTGACTCTTTCAAAAATACTTTTGTTTAAGGATATAGCACTTGTTACAAATTTTTTAGTTTGCAATAAACCAAATACAACACATGAAGAGGTGCTTATGAGTGCGAAAATAGAATTAAGCAATTTCAATGACTTTGAAAAATTTGATAAAAATAGAATAGCAATTTCAACATTGTATGCTGAAATGCAAACAAAACTTAAAAATAGCGAAAAGTTTGATGAAAGCGATGTAGACTGGATAGTAGCCACCATTTTAAACAAGAACAGGGCAGAAGTAAAACTGGTTCGTTCAGTGAGCCAAAAGGAATACAGAGATATCATGCGGGCTTGTGAAAAGAGAGCGAAGGGAGAGCCACTATCAAGTATATTCGGTTTTGTAGATTTTTATGGACTTAGACTTGATGTCAACAAAAAAGTTTTATCACCGAGAATGGAAACCGAACTTCTTGTTGATGAGGCATTAAAGAAAATAAGGGAGTATGACCTTATAGACGTGCTTGATATGTGTACGGGCAGTGGTGCTATTGCCATAGCGATTGCAAAGTATTATCCAAGCAAGGTGACTGCGGTCGATGTGTCTAAAGGTGCATTGACTGTCGCTCAAAATAATGCTCAAAAAAATGGTGTAAAAATTGATTTGTTGCAGTCCGACCTATTCAAAGGGTTGAAAAAAAATCGTAAATATGATATAATCATCTCAAATCCACCATATATAAAAAGTGGAGATATAGAAAAACTCGATGTCGAAGTCAAAAAATATGATCCACGTATTGCTCTAGATGGTGGACAAGATGGGCTTGAATTTTATAGGAATATAATCAAAGATGCTCCTAAACATTTAAATAAAAAAGGATGGATATTCTTTGAGGTTGGCTTAGGTCAAGCACAGCAGGTCAAGGAACTTTTAGAGGAAGACGGATTTGATGATATCGGCATAGTTAAAGATTACAATAAAATTGAAAGGATAGTTTATGGAAGAACAGGCAAAAGAAATATTAGAGAAAACAGCAAAAACAAAAGATAGATATGAAGAGTTAAACAAGTTGGTCTCCGACCCTGATATTATTGCAGACAACAGACAGTGGAAGAAGTTGGTGAAAGAACGTTCGGCTATAGAAGATATTGCCCTTTCTCATGATAGACTTCAAAAACTTTATGACGAACTTGAAGACTGTAAAAAACAACACGACAGCGAGACGGACCACGAACTCAAAGAAATGTTCTATGAGGAAATTACCCGTCTTAGAGGGGAGATAGAAAAACTTGTCGAAGAGATTAAAGTGTTACTCTTGCCTAAAGATGAAAACGATGACAACAATGCAATTATTGAGATTAGACAGGCTGCAGGAGGGGAAGAGTCCGCACTTTTTTGCAGTGTTCTTTTCCGCATGTATAGTATGTATGCAGACAAAAAACATTGGAAAGTCGAGGTTATGGATTTAAATGAAACAGAACTTGGCGGTATCAAGGAAATAACATTTATTGTCAAAGGGAAGGGTGCATACAGTCATTTTAAGTATGAGAGTGGTGTACATAGAGTCCAAAGAGTGCCAGAGACCGAAAGCCAAGGCAGAATTCATACTTCCACTTCTACGGTGGCGGTACTTCCTGAGGTCGAAGACGTAGAGTTTGATATTGATGAAAAAGATTTAAAGATTGACACCTACCGTTCAAGCGGAGCAGGCGGGCAACACGTAAATAAAACCGAATCAGCGATAAGAATAACACATTTGCCAACGGGCATAATAGTTGCTTGTCAAGATGAACGTTCGCAAATCAAGAACAGAGAACGTGCCATGAGCATACTAAAATCAAAGTTGTATGACTTATACAAAGGACAACAAGAAGAGGAGTTAAAGAAAGAGAGACGTTCTCAAGTGGGAACAGGTGACCGTTCGGAGAGAGTGCGAACTTACAATTATCCGCAAGGTCGTGTAACTGACCACCGTGTCAATTTGACTTCATACAATTTGGAAGGTGTGTTAAATGGAGATATTGACCAATTTATTGAGGCACTTGCGATAAAGGATAGAGCAGATAGACTACAAAATATGTAAAAGCCAATTAATTTAGACAATTATCAAGTATACAATAAAAATTTAGTGTTCTTTTTAGAGCACTATTTTTTTGTTGAATTCAATATCAAGCCTAGGTAGGGGTCGGTGACCAGCCTTATGCTAGGCGACTATCCGATTGAGTGTATTTTATGTTTGGACTGCGTCTCCGCTCTCTTTCCCCAATAAAAACCTTATTTTTTTGGACACAGATACTACCGCCCCCATTTTTGCGACCAAATGTCGCCCGACTTTTTAATAAAGTTATCCTTAAATTAATCTATTTTTAATTTAAAATTATATAAAAATTTTTTAAGTATAGAAAGGCGAATATTTAAAATTTATATTTGTCTTTTTTTATTAAAAAATAAAAGAATAAAAATTAAAAAAATAAAATAAAATTTAATTTATTTTAATAAAATATTTTGATTTTTAAATTTGTTATGTTATTATATAAATGCATTTTAAATATATTTTAAATTTGTTTAAAAAGGAGTTTTTTATGAAAAAACTATTATCTATAATGGCGGTTTTTGCTTGTGTTTTTACTGCGGGGATAACTATGTTGGCTTGTGGTGAAGAGCCAAAAGCACCTGCGAGTTATAATGTGATTTTGCCTTCGTCAAGTGAGTATACTATAACTGTTGATAAAGAGGCTGCAAGCGAGGGTGATGTCGTATCACTTGAAATTGAAGTCACAAATATTGCAAAAGAAGTTGAAAGTGTCTATGCAAATGAAGTCGTTTGTGAATTTGCTGATGATGTTTATTCCTTTGTTATGCCTGCCGAAGATGTTACTGTAATAGTAAATCTTAAAGACAAGGTCCTCGCTGAAGTCCTTGTGGATGGTCAAGTTGAATGGGCATTATATAATCCAAATCAAATAGTAACTTCAAGTGCGCAGTATGCTGAAGATACAATTTATATCAATTACACTGAAGGAGTAAACAACCCTGAGATTACCGTTACTTCGACAAACCAAGATGTTATACCTGCCTCTGCTATAGGAGAAGTATTGGATTGGGATTTAGATATGGGGTCTATGAAGGCATACAGTTACTTTGATATTGACTTAAATCAAGTAACTGTTGGCACTACCTATCTTATAATTAATGTAAATTCAGATAGTGTTACAAATGTAGATGCAACAATTATCAAGAAGATTGACGTTGTTGAACAAGACGACCTTGTCATTGATACATGGAGTACAAGTTTGACTTTGGATCTTTCAAGGCTAACAAGTTATATGTTTGTAAATATTCAAGTTTATGATGGTGATGCACAGTATGGCTCACCAGTGCAAACAATATCTACTATGGGCATCCCAAGCGATGTCGAAGTGACAATAGATATTGACTACGTACCATATCATAGATATAGAGTAAGTGTCTATGTCAACGAGAATGGTGCTAATAAGTTTTTTGATATTGATGATACCCAAGGAACGGGCAGTTCTATCAGCGGTTACAATCAATATATTGACGGATATTTGACATTCTTCGAAGATGGTGGAAGTTTAACTTTGGACGTATTAACTTCAACTCATAGTTAAAAACACAAATAAAAAAGCATAACTAACATTTAGTATTTGACTAAATAAAGTTATGCTTTTTTTATGTTATTCATTTTCGATATCATCTTTTGTTTTTACTTGCTGATTATAATTCTCTTGGACGATAAGCCATTGGGCACCCCATGAGTTTTCCTTGCCATTTATACATTCATTAAGCCAAAAATCAAAATTTGATTTGTTGTTTAGAGTTTGCCCAAATATGCAGAGAGGAAAGAAAATGTTGTTGTAACAACTGCTTGAGGTGCGACCATAATCGTCTGCAATCTTTGGATCAACATTCTTAATTTTAGAAGTTTTGATTGCTCCAGCATTTTTCATTGATGATGCGAATTTTTTCCTATCTTCGTTATTGATATCTTTTATTATTGTTCCGCATCTAATAAGATTATGCATAATCTTACTAGCCCACTCTGTTGCCTGTTCTATTTTCAAATCTTTTGATAAAACACTTATAGGTTGAACATTTTGCATTGCTGAAACAAATTCATCAATATTTTTAAAGTCTGGTGAATTTTTGATTGTGGTCTTGACTTGCTCTCTTAAATTTTTGTCAATATCGATTTTTTTGACTGGTTTTGTAACATTTTTGTATTGTATAAGCATAGATTGTGCTATATCTTTTTTATTATCTCTAGGGTTTACTTGAAAATTAAGGATCCCAGGTATTTCTATCTCCACGTAGTTGACTTCTGGGTCTTTTGCTGTACTTATTGCAATACCCGCGACTTTTTTGAGTGTCTTTTCAATATTGTCTATATTATCAATTATATAACTGATTCCTCTTCCCGACATAGGTTCAAAATGCCAATCTGCCATAGTTTTTCTCCTTTTATTATATTTCAATTATATTATAAAATGCCTGTGATGTCAATAGGAAAGAAATAAATTTAGTTGATTTGCAATATTTTTCTTATTATGCTATAATATATATGGAAGATGCAGTATTCTAGTCAGACTTGACTACGAGGACGGCGAAGTAATGGCGTCAAAGGGCACATCGATGAAGTTCCTGGTGCAAGCCTTGGTTGCCCAAACTGGGGTATGTGCTGGGAGTTAAGATTCTTGGGCAGTCTGTAACGGCATACAGATGGCGACCCAATTATCGCGGAGACCCAACAGGGTGGGCTCTACCACTCTCTGGGAATAGAACCTGCATTGCGGTAAAAGTCGTGTGCAGTGTAGCCTACTTTGAGTGAATATACTGGGGATCAAGTGTTAAACATATTTATTTTGCTCGCGAACGAGATAAATATCTGCTTGTGAAACTATATTTGCAAAACAAGTGAATTGTAGTTTGGTTTGCCAGAGAAAATCTCTAGACTGTCGAACTTTCGGGCATAGGTAGGATTATAGTGTGTTCTGAGTGGCGATTCGGTGCAGTGGCTTGCTTAAAAGGAAACTGCTCATTTCGGTGACGAGGAGTGCGAGCCTAGGGAAATCCGACCGAACCTATGACACAAGGTTTACTATCTTTGCTGTCTTCCTAGAGCCTTTTGGCTCTATTTTTTTTATGTTTTTTTATCTTCTAAAAACAAAGCGCAATATTTCATATGAATTTCATATAAAAATTTTAAAAAATTTTTAAAAAAGTGTTGACAAATTGTTTTTTATAGAGTATATTATTAATGTAAATAGATGCCGTAGTGAAGAAAAGGGTTACTTCGAGATGTCAAATTTATTTCCCTTTTCAAATGTTTCTCGGCAGTTCAAATATTATTTTGTGGTAGTGGCGGAAACGGATACTTCGTGCCATTTATACAAAAAGACCGTTTTCAAATGTTCCTCCACAAATCCATATATCTTTGACTGCCTTAAATAGTTTATGGCAGTCTTTTATTTAGGAGGAAGTTATGGCAAAATTTAATTTATCGAAAAAAGAAGAGAGTTTAACTTTAAACAATGAAGGACAGGTTGCATATAAGATGAATGACAAAGAAAAACTTGCATCTATGGTGCTGACCTCTCTTTTTAATGAAAATAAATTTTATGGAGACAATTCAAATGAACTTGTAGAACTTGCTAAAAAATTGGTAGAAAATGGGCAGGGTAGGTTTGTCGCAAATCTTGCAGTTTTTGCACGAAATGAAATGAATTTACGAAGCGTGTCACACGTGTTATGTTCCATTCTTGCAAGTGAAGAAAATGGAAAAGGATTTGTCAAATATGCGACCTTAGGTGTTTGTCGAAGAGCGGATGATATCACCGAAATTTTGTCATGCTACCTTAATATGAAGGGAAAGCCAATTCCAAATTCGCTAAAAAAGGCTCTTGCCCTTGCAATGAACAATTTTGATGAATATCAATTTGGGAAATATAATCATAACTCAAAGGAGTTGAACTTTAAAGATGTGTTACGTTTAACCCATGCTAAGGCGAAAGACGAAAAACACAATAAAATTTTTAAAAAGATTATAGAGGATGATTTGGCCACACCTTACACATGGGAGACAGAACTTTCTGCAAAAGGGAATACCAAGGAAGTATGGGAAGAACTTATTGATAGTGGGAAGGTTGGCACAATGGCACTGCTACGAAATTTAAACAATATTTTAAATGCACAGCCTAGAAATCTACAAAAAGTTTACAAAACTATAACTGATAAAAATGCTATCTTAAATAGCAAAATTTTGCCTTTCCGATTTTATTCGGCATACAAAAAAGTATCTCAAAACCCAAACTGTACATCAAAAATCTTAGATATTCTTGAAGAGGCTATAGAAATAAGCACAAAAAATATAGAAAAGTTGAAAGGCAAGACATTGATTGCAATTGATGTGAGTGGCTCAATGACCTATAATATTTCAAAACGAAGCGAAATGTCGCCAGCCGAGATTGCAACTCTTCTTGCATCAATGGCAAATTATATTTGTGAAGAGTCGATTGTGGTATCATTTGATACCAGGCTTTATGTCAACACTTTTTCAAAGAGGGCGGGGATAATTGCCAATGCTCGTTCTATAAAAATCAATGGTGGCGGAACTGCAATAGGTTTGCCAATAGCATATTTGCTTGATAAGAATATAAAGGTTGATAGGATTATTTTACTTTCAGACTGTGAAGTAAATAGTCAAATCAGGGAAGTTGTAAAATTACAAAGTGGAGATAAGGTGGTCGAAATGTCTTGTGCGGAACTTCTTAATAAGTACATTTCGGAAGTCAACCCAAATGTAAAGTTTCATGGCATTGATCTTGTGGGATATGGAACTCAACAGTTCAAAGGCAAAAATGTTGATATCTTGGCTGGATGGAGCGAAAAAATCTTTGATATAATTCATTTGTCAGAACAAGGGTATGGTAATTTTGTGAAAATTATCGAAAACTACGATGAGGTGAGTGATTATGTTAACGCTGATGCAGAGGGCTAAGATTGCTCAAAAGAAAAAGGACTTGAAGATAACCACAAAAGAACTTGCAAAAAAATTGGATTTAAAGTATGGCACTTTGACAATGGTTTTGTGCGGTAGTTATTCAAATAAGGAAGTGGAAGAAGTTGTTTTAGAATGGCTTAAAAACGGAAAATAAAATTTATAACATAAGGGATAAAATTAGAAAATAAATGGATAGTTCAAAGAAAAAACAGTCAAAATTTAAAAAATATTTCAGATGGCCACTTATTGTACTCGTGCTGGCTTTTACTTTTTCAATGGCTTTTGGTGTGCTAAGTGAGGTAGCATTAAATGGGGCAGGGATCGCCATTTCGGTTGTTGTGATTGTTGTGTTTTTGTTTATTGCCATCTTGACAGATATGATAGGGGTTGCCGTAACCGCTTGTGACGAGAAAAATTTGCGGGCTATGGCATCAAGAAAGGTTAGAGGTGCGAAAGAGGCTATTATGCTTCAAAAAAATGCAGATAGAGTGTCCTCTATATTTGCAGACATTTTAGGTGATATTTGCAGTATTTTAAGTGGTGCTGCAGGTGCAGCGGTGACAAGTGCATTAATAACACAGACTATGACCGATTTTGCAGGGATTGTAGTCGCATCACTTGTATCGGCTATTATTGCGGCACTGCTCATTTTTGGCAAAGCGCTTATGAAAAGATATTCAATGGACCATAGTGATAAGATTGTGCTTATTATGGGCAAAGTGTTAAGTATCTTTATCCCTCAAAAGAATAAAAAGGATAAGAATAAAAGACAAAAAGAGAAGAAAAACAAGCCAGTAGATAAGGCAAAGGATAATAAAGAAATAAAAAACGAAAAAACTATGCCAGAAGATGCTGATAGCCCTAGTCAAGTGAACGAACAAAGCCCTCAATCTTTAAGTGTAGAAGACAATAAAAGTGAAGAGAAATAAAAAGTATCATGATTTACCATGATATTTTTTTGTCATTTGTGCAATTAATGCGATTTATCGGCGATTATTTGTTATATTTATGAGAGTGTTTGATAAGACCGCAGGCTTTGCTTATTTCCATAACAAAAAGCGGAATCAAAGCGAGGGCTAAACCTATTAGGTATCCATAATATGGAATATATATCATACCAAAGGCGGTGTTTACGCCTGGGACAAACATCACAAATGCTATCAAAAAGATTGAAATAATTGTCACTAAATTTAATTTTTTATTGATAAAAACACCAATTTTGAAAAGTGAATGTTCTGACCGCATATTGTAGGCATGGAGTATTTGAGATAGTGCTAAAGTAAAGAAAGCGAGAGTTCGACCACCGTCCAATGAACTGGTTATTTCACGTCCTATTACAAAACCGGCGATAGTAAGACCGCCAAACATTATACCCTGAAGGGCTATTCGCAAACCATACCCGTTAGAGAATAATCCCTCATCTTTAGGCTTTGGCTTTCTTGTCATAACATCTTTTTCAACCGCTTCCATACCAAGTGCAATTGCTGGGAGAGAATCGGTGACGAGGTTTATCCATAATAGTTGCATAGAAAGTAGTGGTGATTGTTGCCAAATTAACATAACCAAGAATACAAGCACTATTTCGCCTATATTTGTACCGAGCAAGAATCCTACAACTTTTTTGATGTTGTCATAAATTCCGCGACCTTGTTTGACCGCTTCTACTATGCTCGAGAAATTATCATCAGTCAAAGTCATATCAGCCGAATTTTTTGCAACATCGGTGCCAGTTATTCCCATTGCACAGCCAATATCTGCCGCTTTTAGTGCAGGGGCATCGTTGACACCGTCACCTGTCATGGCAACCACTTTGCCTCTTTTTTGCCAAGCCTTGACAATTCTAATTTTATTCTCTGGCGAGACACGGGCATAGACAGAAATTTGGTCAACAACCTTATCAAGTTCGTCATCACTCATTTGGTCAAGTTCGGCTCCTGTGATGGCGCGGTCACTATCGTTTAATATGCCAATTTGTTTTGCAATTGCGGATGCCGTCAATACATGGTCACCTGTAATCATTATAGGCTTAATGCCCGCTTGTTTGCAAATCCCAACCGCCTCTTTTGCCTCTGGTCTTGGAGGGTCGATCATTCCTATAAGTCCAAGAAATGTCAAGTCATTTTCTATTTTTTCACTGGTGAGTTCGCTAGGCATTTGGTCTATAACCTTATATCCAACCGCAAGTACTCGTATGGCATCTTGGCTCATTTCTATGTTTGCTTTTCCAGCCTTTTCGTAGTTTATATTTTTGCATCTTTTAGCAAGCACATCAAAGGCACCTTTGACAATTACAATTTTTTGACCATCTATGACATTGATAGTACTCATAAGTTTTCGGTCAGAATCAAAAGGAATTTCCTCAAGTCTTGGATAAAGGTCTTCCAGCCTATCTTTTGTGTATCCGAGTTTGTACGAACCAAGGATGATTGCTGTTTCGGTTGGGTCTCCGATTTGCTTTATGTTATTACCTTCAACTACAATCTCGCCGTCCGAACAAAGAGAGGCAAAATTCAATAATTTTTCTACTTTTTCATCCTTATTTTGAGGGGAGAAGTCCTTTATTTCATCAGTATAAGTCTTTACAAGCGTCATCTTGTTTTGTGTCAATGTCCCAGTCTTATCAGAACAGATAATAGATGCACTGCCGAGTGTCTCGACTGCAGGGAGGTGGCGGATAATAGCATTTTTCTTGACCATCCGCTGTACACCTATTGACAATACGATTGTGACAATAGCGGGCAGCCCCTCAGGTATAGCCGAAACAGCAAGCGAGACGGCAGTCATAAACACGTCAATGACTTCAAGTCCACTTAAAAGCCCAACAATAAATATTACGGCACAACAAACAAGAGCAACAAGTCCTAAAATTTTACCAAGAGATGCCAACTTCTTTTGAAGAGGAGTTTTTTCTTGTTTTTCACCTTCAAGTAGGGTGGCAATTTTACCCATTTCTGTATCCATGCCAGTATGCGACACAATTGCCGAGGCTCGTCCATAGGTGATACTGCATCCTGAAAAGACCATATTGACTCTTTCGGCAATTGGAGCATTTTCATCTGTCTCAAATTTTGCATCCTTTTCAACAGGGACAGACTCTCCAGTCAATGCAGACTCTTCACTTTTTAAGTTGTAACTTTCAATAAGCATTGCATCTGCAGGAACAAAATCTCCCGCCTCTAATTTTATAATATCTCCAACTACAACCTCGCTTGACTGAATAATCTGTTCTTTTCCGTCTCTGACGACTCTTGCATGAGGTGCGGACATATTTTGCAAGGCTTTCAATGCCTTTTCTGCTTTGTTTTCTTGAAAGACACCGATTATGGCATTTATGATGACGATAAGAAGTATTAGGGCAGGCTCTATAAATTCATTTGGCTCATTTTCAACAATTGCAATGACAAAAGATATTACAGCAGCAATCAACAATATAATTATCATGACATCCTTAAACTGCTCTAAAAATTTAATAAAAATATTTTTTTCTTTTTTCTGACGAAGTTTATTCTGACCATATTTCTCTAGACGCTGTTTAACTTGATTTTCGCTTAAACCATTTTCAATGTTGCTATTAAGTTGTTTGCAAAGTTCTTTACTCGTCATTGGTCTCTCCTGTTTCTATAGATTAGTATAACATACATAGTATATTTATAAAAATATATTTTACATAATTATTTGTAAAATTTGCATATAAAATATATCTTTATGAAGTACATTTTTTAATAAAAAATCTCAAGAAATAAAATTATAAAAAAATATTAAAAAATTAAATTAAAAATAATGTAAAAAATATCAAAAAAATACAAAAAAAATAAAAAAATATTAGTAAAAAATTAAATTATGTGTTATACTAAAACCAATTAAAAGGGGAAGAGGTATGTTATCTTTATTAAATAGTATTGATGGAACTCTTAGAACTTTCTTTAGCCAACTTACTGAAGCCTTAGGCTTTGGTGGATATTTAGGGCTTGTTTTAGGAGTAGAAGCATTTTTTATCTTGCTTTTTGTAGTTAAATCGGCTTTCTCGTATGAAGCGAGATTAAAAAGATGTATAGACAAATGTAATAAATGGCTTTTTAGATATAAAAAGATTGATGAAAACAACATCAAAGACTTTAACAAAATCATTAAAAAAGGACCAAAACGTCTAGTTTATTATTGGCAACAATTTATTCTATATAGAGATGGCGGACCTTCTGCCTATCTTTCTGAAGAAAATGTCATAGAAAAACCACTTAAAACAAGCAGTTGGGTTAGTAATATTAAAAATTTAGGTATGCTCTCTGTTGTGTGGTCTGTCATTGCCTTCATTTTTGGTGCATCATCTCAAAGTGCAAGAGGCTTTGATATAGACACAATTGTTATAGCCCTTGTACTTCCTTGTCTATCTGCATTGTTAGGAGTGATTGCTATCATTATATTAAAGGGCAGACGTGTTATGAACCTTGATGATATCTATCACATATATCATCTTTTCTCAAGATTCTTGACTAATGCGACCATAGACCTTACACCATATCTTGACTTTAATTTGCTCTTTACACAAAAAGAAATCGAGAATGGCAATCCTCAACTACGTGAGTACTATGAGGCTAGAGCGAGAAAGATTAAAGAGGAATTTGAAGAGGCTCAAAAGAATGATGCTCCACTTCAAACCTATGAGTTTGAAAATGTTGGAGTTGACGGCTCATTACTTTTAAATAGAGCGATGAGAGAAAGTGAACTTTACATAAACAAAAAGAATGCAACATTATCCAAAATTGCCCAAATCGAGTCTCAAAAAGAGGCTTTAAGACGTAACTTTGAAGATGTACAGATGAGTTTGCAACGTCAAATTCAAGCATCTAAGGAAAATATCCAAAAACTTATTGAACAACAGGCGGCTACTACAAACAGAATTGAAGCAGGATTATTGAAAAATCAACAACAAAAAGAAGTAAATAAAAATGCTCAACTTCAAAAAGACTATGAGAAAGAAGAAGAACGTTATCTTCGTTCTAAAGCAGAACTTGATGGCGAACTTGACAAACTTAAAGAAGAACTCGATAAAGGTGCTAGTGACGTTCAAAAGGCTATGTCCAATGAATATCAAACATTCTTTGAAAAGGTTATGAAGAGTGCATATCAAGTTGCTGAAGCCAAAGTTAAAGAGGAAAAACAGACTTTGGCATCCGAAAGAGACAAAAATGAAGAGGAACTTGTCTCTGTTCAAACTCAAATCAAACGTCTTAAAGATGAAAATGACACTTTAAGAGAAAGACTCGCAAGGTTTGACGAAAACTACAAGCAAGAGACCGTTGAAGGGGAACAAGGACACTATGATGAAAACGGCAATTACATTTATAGTGACGGTTCTTATCACGATACAAATGGTTTATTCCATGACGTGGATGGCAAAGTCTATAATATGAATGGCGAACTTGTATCCTACGATCTCACCCCTGAAGAACAAAGTGCAAAAGAAAAACAAGAATTGCAAGACCAACAGGTTGAATCTTTTGGTGCTTATATAAATGACGAAAATCAAATTGAAACTCCACAGCAAGAGGAAACGGCACCTCAAGACCAGAAAGAGGTTAACAGTGCTATGGCTGAGATTGCTGAATCCATGGGCGAAGAGGCCCCTTATGTAGAGGATGAGACTCAAGAAGAGACACCTGAAGAACAAAGTAAAGAGACCCAAGAAGAGATAAATCAAGAAACTCAAGAATCAGAGCAAGAGGAAAATCCACAAGAGGAGACCGAGCAAACTGAAAACCTTGTTTCATTAAATCCAATCTTCCTTGGAGATGCAACTCAAGAAAGTCAACCTAGCGAAGAACAAACCTCTCAAGATGAGGTGACGAGCGAAGAGACAACTCCACAACCTGAGCAGTTACCAGAAGAACAGAAAATAGAAGAACCTAAAGTAGAGGAGACAAAACCTACTGAAGAAAAACCAAAGAAGAAACGTGGCAGACCACGTAAAGAGGTTGCAGCAGAGCCAGCAGAAGTAGGGCCAAAGAAGAAACGTGGTAGACCAAGAAAGGTTGACTCACAGGAGACTACACAGACAACACCAAAACGTAAGCGTGGTAGACCAAGAAAAGAAGAGACAACAGAGGCTCCTAAGACAACTACAGTGGCAAAGAAACCAGCGACTAAAAAATCAAACACAAAATCGCCAAGCAAAGCGAAAACAACCACAAAGAAGACTTCACCAAAAAGCACAACCACTCAATCAAAACCTACAGCAAAACGTGGTAGACCAAGAAAAGTCGTAGAAGAGGCTCCAGCAGTTCAACCTACAGTTAAGAAACGTGGCAGACCTAGAAAAGATGCTTCGATGGATAGCAGTTTTGTGAATCAACTCAACGAACTTATCAGTCAGCAAGAAAACAAACTGAAGAATTTAAAGGCATTTCTAAACTCAGAGATTGACCAAGTGCTTGAACCACAAGAACAGGCAACTGTAAATCATGAGCAAGACGATATCCTAAATGCTGTTGAGTCGCTTAAGGCTCAAGCAGACAAGGCTAAATCAAGCGGACAGTCTGAAGAACTAGCAAAGATAAACAAACGTATTGAAGACTTAATAAAAGATTTATCTAATATAAGCGCGAGCGATGATAATGCTGATGCACAATAATTGACAAAAAAGATATAACTAATGATTAAAGTTATATCTTTTTTTTTATGCAGGTTTAATTGTAAAAAATGAATAAAATTTTAATTTTATTTTTATAAATAAAAAAGATTTGAAATTTTTATTTATTATTTGTTTTATCTACCAAGAAATTAACTATATTTTTTGCAGAATATTTGTATATAAAGTTGTTTGTGTTTCTTGTCATTTCTTCATAAAGATTTTTGTCTTCCTTTAACAACTTTATATATTTTTTAGCATCAGCAATTTTATTCATTCCAAAGGCACATTTATTTTCGATAAAGTATTGTTTTGTGATTT
>ERZ1643249.577-NODE-577-length-41391-cov-13.149966_pt1 | contig 41391 bp, 42 predicted proteins | sample MGYA00579263_ERZ1643249 | MGnify/ENA primary metagenome ERZ1643249 (study PRJEB29033, sample SAMEA4952264) | chicken gut metagenome | biome: Broiler Chicken; feature: Gastrointestinal Tract; material: Caecum | place: Ireland | collected 2018 | study: Broiler...
ATTTGGGACATTTTCTAAGGTTATTATTTAGGACATTATCATAAATTAATCATACATAAAACTATTCATTGTTTTAATGCAATTGACAAAAAACATAAAATGTTATACAATAGTAACATAAAATAAATGCTCAAGTAGCAATTTATTTAAAATCCAAAAATAAACTTATTTTAGGAGGTATCATTTATTATGAAAAAAATGGAAAAACGGTTTTGGGAGATTATGTTTATCTTATTAATGTTGATGGCTTTTGGGATGTGTTTAATAGCAACATGGTTCGTTAGCATAAACACAATTGTGAAGATATTACTCACAATTGCATATAGCTTCATATTGTTATTTGCGGGAATCGACTTTTACCATATGATTGAAAGTACGGATACGAAAGCAGAAGATATGATAAAAGAAAGCAAAATCATTTCGTATCACTCTAATAGTGGTCTTAGAAATCTTACAATATGTCTTTGTGTGGCTTGTATCTTGTTGGCATATAAAGCTTTCTTATTCTCTATGATGATTTGGGTGATTATATTTATTTTGTTGGCATTTCTACTTTTGATTTTTGCTATCCATTCACACTTAAAAGCGATGAAAGATGTAAACGTTTTCAATACGGACGATTAAGCAACCGTTTTACAGTAAATAAAGCAGGGCATTGCCTTGCTTTATTTGCGTTTTAAATATATAATTTATGTGAGGTGTTCAATATGATTTTATTAGTAGAAGACAATGAAACAATAACAATGGGATTAAAATATTCATTAGAGCAAGAGAATTTTCAAGTTGATGTTGCACCCAATATTGTAACAGCACTTGCCAAAATAGAAAAACAAGAATACGAACTCTTTTTACTTGATATAGCATTACCAGATGGAGAAGGATATGAAATCTGTAAATTTATTAAAGAAAAAGGAAATTATCCAGTTATATTTTTAACTGCAAAAGACGAAGAAACAGATGTTGTACAAGGACTAGATATGGGAGCAGATGATTATGTAATAAAACCTTTTAGAACAAGAGAATTAATTTCAAGAATAAAAAGTGTATTACGAAGATATCAAAAAGAAACAAAGCACGAAAATCAAATTAAACACAAAAATATTCTTGTTGATATAGATACAGCAAAAGTATATAAAAATAGTGAAGAAGTCATTCTCACAAGTCTAGAGTATAAAATATTACTATATTTACTTAGTAATATAAACATCATAATTACAAGAGAAAAATTGTTAGATCAAATTTGGGACATTGCAGGAAATTTTGTGAATGATAATACTCTTACAGTATATATTAAAAGAATTAGAGAAAAATTAGATGACAAAGATGCTAAAATAATAGAAACAGTTAGAGGAATTGGTTACAGAGTAACTGATTAAAAAATGCAAGGAGTTTATAATGAAAATATTAAAAAATAAAAAGATAATAATACCAATATTAATATTAACAATAATTATAATAGCAACAAATATTTTATTTACAGTAAACGAATTAAAAAATAATCAAAGAATAACAAGTAATGTAATAGCAGGTATTATTGGTAACATTGAAAAAAACTATCCAAATGTAAGTGAAGAGGAAATAATCTCTATACTAAATTCGGAAAATGAAGAAATAGAAGACGGAAAAAATACTTTAATAAAATATGGGATTAATATAGAAAATCAAAATGCAATAGGGCAAATTACAAATAATAAGTTACTAATAATTAATATTCTGAGTATAATAATATTAGTATTCGCTATATTAGTTATATTATATATATATTCAAGAAGTGAGAGCAAAAAAATAAAAGAAATAGAAAAATATATAGAAGCAATTAATAACAAAAACTATACTTTAAAAATAAGTGAAAACTCCGAAGATGAATTTAGTAATTTAAGTAATGAATTATATAAAACAACTGTTATGCTAAAAGAACAAGCCTCTAATTCGCAAAAGTCTCAAAAAACTTTACAAACAAATATAGAAGATATATCACATCAATTAAAAACACCATTAACATCAATTTCAATTATGCTAGATAATATTATTGATAATCCTGATATGGAAATAGAAACGAGGCAAAAATTTCTACATGAAATTAATAGACAAATTGAATGGTTTAATTGGCTTGTAATAGCATTATTAAAATTATCTAAAATTGATTCAGGAACAGCAGTATTTACAAAAAAGGAAATAAATGTAGAAAAAATTATAAATCATGTAATTCAAAATTTAGCTATTCCTTTAGAAATAAAACAACAAAAAATCATTGTAAATGGTAATAGCTCAAAATTCATTGGAGATTATAATTGGCAATTAGAAGCATTAACAAACATTGTAAAGAATTGTATAGAACATACACCTAATCATAAAAATATTTATATTGAATTTGAAGAAAATAATTTTTATACAAAAATAACAATTAGAGATGAAGGAGTTGGAATAGCAAAAGAAGATATAAAACATATATTTGAAAGATTTTATAAAGGAAAAAACTCATCGGAAAATAGTATTGGAATAGGGCTTGCTCTTTCTAAAAGTATTATAGAAAGAGATAATGGATATATTATTTGTACTTCAAAAGAAGGAGAAGGAACTACTTTTGAGATAAAATATATGAAATAAGTTATTATAAAGACCAGTCAATATATATTGACAAGTTTTCTTTTATGTGATAATCTAGTATCGAAAACTAGATAGCAAAGGAGAAAAAATATGGAAAGAGAAAGATATTTTAGTGCTAAAGAGTTTAAAAACATAAAAGAGATAATATACAATTCGGCAAAAGAATTTGCCAATAATACAGCATTTATTTTAAAACATAAAAATGGTGAAAAAGATGTAACATATGAAAATATAACATATCAGAAATTATTAGAAGATATTAATTTTTTTGGAACAAAAATGTTTGACTTAGGATTAAAAGGTAAAAGAGTAGCAATAGTTGGAAGAAATAGATATGAATGGGTAGTAGCACATCTTGCAAATTTATTTGGTAGCATGGTTTCTGTTCCACTAGACAAAGAGCTACAAGTTGATGAACTTGAAAGTTGTCTAGTTAGAAGTAAAGCTGATGTAGTAATATTTGATGAAAAATATATTGATAATATTGAAGAAATAAAACAAAGAGGAAACTCAAATTTACAAGAATATATTTGTATGTCTAAAAAAGACGGTTATAAGAATTTTTGGACATTAAAAGATGAAGGAGAGGAACTTGTAAAAAAAGGTAATAACGAGTTCATTAATAATGAAGTTGATTCATATGGTATGTCTATATTATTATTTACTTCTGGAACAACTTCTAAATCAAAAGCTGTAATGTTATCACAATACGGAATTGCAGAAAATGTATATGCAATGCTATTAGTTGAAGATTTTAGACCTACTGATGTGAATTTAGCCTTCCTACCATTTCATCACATATTTGGTTCAACAGAAATGATAGTAATGCTTGCAGTTGGATTGGCAACAGCTTTTCCAGATGGTTTAAGATATGTTGCTCAAAATTTAAAAGAATATAAAGTTTCAGTTTTTGTAGGTGTTCCACTTTTGGTTGAAGCAATATATAAAAATATAGAAAAAGAAATAGAAAAACAAGGAAAAACAAAGACTGTTGAAACAGCAAAGAAAATCAGTAATTTTCTTTTGAAATTTAAAATTGATATAAGGAAAAAATTGTTTAAAACTATACATGATGCTCTTGGAGGAAACATGAGATTTATAATTTCAGGAGGAGCACCATTAGATAAGAGAGTTGCACAAGGTTTTAATGATTTAGGAATAGAACTAGTTCAAGGATATGGTTTAACAGAAACATCACCTGTAATTTCTGCAGAGAATGTAAAGAAAAAGAAAAGTGGTTCAATTGGATTTCCAATGGACAATGTAGAAGTTGAAATAGTAAATAAAGATGAAAACGGAATAGGTGAATTACGTGTAAAAGGACCAAATGTAATGCTTGGATATTATGAAAATGAAGAAGAAACAAATAAAGTAATAAAAGATGGTTGGTTTTACACAGGGGATTTAGGATATTTTGATGAAGAAGGATATTTATTCCTTACAGGAAGACAAAAAGATATGATAGTATTAAAAAATGGCAAAAAAGTATTTCCTGATGAACTTGAAATTGTTATAAATAGATTGGATTTAGTAAAAGAATGTATAGTTTATGGAATTCCAGACGAAAAAGATAAAAATGATTATAAACTTTCTGTAAAAATTGTATATGACCCAGAAGTTGCTAAACAATTATATCCAAATGCAACAGAGGAAGATTTAAGAAAAATATTGTGGGAACAAATTAAGGAAATCAATAAAACATTTCCACCATATAAATATATTAAAAATATGATTTTGACTGACCAAGAACTTGTTAAAACAACAACACAAAAAGTTAAAAGACAAGAAGAAATAAAAAGAATATTAGGAAAATAAATAAACAGACACCAGAAACAATTAAGCTTCTGGTGCCTGTTTGCTTATTCTATATTTCACTGAATAAGCAACTGCCCATCGAGGCAGAAGAGTTCAGGAAACTTCTCATGAAGTTCCTTTTTGGTGTAGTAGTTGATTTCGAACAGTTCGGGATACTTCTTGCAAAGTTCTTTCTTAGAAAGTCCGAAAGCAATCGAACTTCTCCCAAGGTGAGTGTGTACAATGTATTTGCCAGTTTCCATCGCGGCGCGAGCTACAGATGTCATGGCATCTGGATAAGTATCAGGGTCAAAATCATTATAAACATATTGACCAGACACAACCCAAACACTCCGGACATCTTCCAACAAGCCATTTTCAATGGCTTCTTCAAGCCGAATAATCTTCTCACCGGGCTTGAGTTCACTTACGACGGGTTTAAAATTAGTTTTCATTTTATGTCTCTCCTTTTTCAATGAGCGATTCAAATAACCAGTTATTACTGGAACGTCTATAATAATTATACATCAACAGGAAAATTATGTCAAGTTAAGAAGGTTTTAAATAGTTCTTGCCCTTATTATTAAAATATGATAAATTATACAAAAAGGAGATTAATTATAAATGAATATAGTAAAACCAAAAAGTTTAAATAATTTAGAAAAAACAGAAAATTTAATAGAAGAAATAATTGATGAACAAATATTGAATAAAGAAATAGAAAACGTATTATTAAGCAATATAGAAATATATGATGTAGAATTTGAAACAATCATTATGAATAATACTGAGATAACACAAAGTAAACTTGAAAAAAACACATTTACAGATATAAAATTCGAAAATTGTAACTTTTCAAACACCTCATTTGAAAACAGTATTTTTATAAGATGTGAATTTATAAATTGCAAAATGACAGGATGTAATTTTATTGAAGCAAGATTATATAATGTTAGTTTTATAGAAACAAATTTAAATTATGCAAATTTTGCAAACACAACTATAGAAAATGTGATTTTTAAAAATACTAGTATACGAAATAGTAGTTTTCAAGAAAATAATTTTAAAAATTTATATTTTCAAAAAGCAGATTTAACTCAAGCACAATTTTTCAAAACAAGTTTAAAAAATATAGATTTGTCTGATAGTATAATTGAAGGGATTGCTGTTTCACTAGAGGACATAAAAGGTGCATCAATCAACACATTTCAAGCAGTTGATTTATTATATTTAATTGGAGTAAAAATTGTAGATTAATTACTTTTATTTTTAAAATAAATGTGATAGTATACTGAAGAGGTGATAGAAATGATAGAAATAAATTGTCATAGTTCAATAAAAATTACGAAAGGAATTATAATTTATATTGACCCGTTTAGAATAAATGAAGAAAAACATGATGCGGATTTAATACTAATAACACATGACCATTATGACCATTATTCACCAGAAGATATTAATAAAGTCATAAAAGAAGATACAATAATAATTGCACCAAAAACAGTAAAAGAACTAAATAATAAAGAAAATATAATATTTGTAGAGCCTAATAAAACTTACAATATAAAAGGCTACAAAATAGTTACAATACCAGCATATAATATAAATAAACATTTCCATCCAAAAGAAAATAATTGGGTAGGTTATATTATTAAAATTGATGGATTAAAATACTATGTTGCAGGAGATACAGATATAACACCTGAAAATAGGCAAATTAAATGTGATGTTGCACTTATTCCAATTGGTGGAACATATACAATGGATTATAAAGAAGCATCTGAATTAATAAATATAATAAAACCTAAGATAGCAATTCCAACACATTATGGTAGTATAGTTGGAGATATAACAGATGGCGAAAAGTTTAAAAAATTGATTGATAATACAATTGATGTTCAAATACTTATTAAATAATTATTAATTAATATACAATAAATAAAAAATATGATATACTTATCTTGAAAAAATTAATAGGAAGTGTTTATTATGCCATATATAGAATTAAAAAATGTATGTAAAGAATATAAAATGGGTGAAATTACAATTAAAGCATTAAATAATACTAATTTTACAATTGAAAAAGGTGAATTAGTAGTTGTTGTAGGACCATCAGGTGCTGGAAAAACTACTGCACTTAATATATTAGGTGGAATGGATAGTGTAACATCTGGAGATGTAATAGTTGATGGAAAAAATATAGCAAAATTAAAAAATAGAGAATTGACTAAGTATAGAAGAGAAGATATTGGATTTGTATTCCAATTTTATAATTTAGTACAAAATTTAACAGCAATTGAAAATGTTGAATTAGCAACTCAAATTTGTAAAGATTCATTAGATCCTGATGATGTGATGGAAAAAGTTGGTTTAAGAGATAGAAAAAATAATTTTCCATCTCAACTTTCAGGAGGAGAACAACAAAGAGTCGCTATAGCAAGAGCGATAGCTAAAAATCCTAAATTATTATTATGTGATGAACCAACAGGTGCATTAGATTATAAGACTGGCAAGCAAATATTAAAACTACTACAAGATACGTCTAGAAAAGAAAATATGACAGTAATAATAATTACACATAATGCTGCAATCGCTCCTATGGCTGATAAAATAATTAGATTTAAAAATGGAACAGCAGAAAGCATAGAAATTAATGAGAATCCTGTACCAGTAGAAAATATAGAATGGTAATAATTTATAAAAAATAAAAATTTGGAAGTGATGCAAATGAAAGTAAAAAAGGCATTATTAAAAGATACATTTAAAGAAATTACAAGAACATATAAAAGGTTTATATCAATTTTGCTTATGGCTTTATTAGGCGTAGGATTTTTCGCAGGTTTAAGAGCATCATCACCAGACATGGTAGATTCAATAGATTCTTATTATAAAAATCAAAATGTTTATGATATTCAAATAATATCTACATTAGGTCTAACAAATGATGATATAAATGCAATTTCAAATATAGAAAATGTTGAAAATGTTTATGGAACATATAGTAAAGATGGAATTATAAGAACAAATGATAAAGAAATAGTATCAAAAATTTTATGTATTGATGATATCAATAAACCTGTTCTAATAGAAGGAACAATGCCACAAAATCAAGATGAATGTGTAGTGGAAAGATATTTCTTGATGGGAACTGATAAAAAAATTGGTGACTATATAGAAATTGAACCTGAAAAAACAGAGGGAGAAGAAAGTGAATATTTAAAAAATAAAAATTTAAAAATCGTAGGGGTTGTAGATAGTCCTTTATATATATCAAGAGAAAGAGGAAGTACAAAACTTGGAACTGGTACAATTAATTACTTTATATATGTAAACAAAGAAAATGTAAACTCAGAAGTGTATACAGAAATATATGTGAAGTTAAAAGATAGTAATAAATATCAAACTTCAAGTAATAAATATGAAGACTATGTAGAAGAAACTAAAGATAAAATTGAAGAAATAAAAGAAGAAAGAGAAAATGCAAGATATGAAGAATTAATAAATGAGGCAAATGACGAAATTGCAAAAGCAGAAGAAGAGTTTAATACTCAAAAACAAGATGCAGAAACACAAATACAAGACGCAGAAAATAAAATAAATGATGGAAAAAAACAGATAGAAGATGGAGAAGCTGAAATCGCAAGTAATGAAGCAAAAGCAAATAAAGAATTTGCTGATGCAGAAGCTCAAATAAAAAATGCAAAAGCTGAAATAGAAAGTAATACTACTGAATTAAATAATAGAAAGCAAGAAGCGGAAGAAGGATTTAAACAGGCTGAAAACCAAAAAGCAGAATTACAAGAAACATTAAATAATTTGAATTTTGCAATTAATGGAATAGACAGTAGTATAGCAAATAAACAAAATGAACTTCAAACAGCTGAAGATGAAGAAACAAAGTACAAACTTGAGCAAGAAATTATTGTTTTACAAGCAACAAAACAAGGATATGAAAGTAATAAACAATCAATTCAAGCTGGAATAACTGAAATTGATACACAAATTTCAAGTGGAAAAGCAGAATTAGAAAAAGCTGAAACTCAATTAAATAATGCAAAAGCAGAGATAGAAAAACAAGAGGAACAACTTGAAAAAACCAAAAAGTCTACATATTCACAAATTGCTGATGCAAAAGAAGAACTAGAGAGTTCGAAAAAAGAAATTGCTGACGCAGAAGCAGAATTAGAAACAAGTAAAGCAGAATTTAATACTAAAATAGAAGAAGCAGAAGGAAAATTAATAGATGCAAAAGAACAAGTTGCAGAAATAGAAAAAGCTGAGTGGTATATATTAGATAGACAACAAAACACAGGATATGCTAGTTTCATTCAAGACACAAAAAGTGTAGAAAATATTAGTATTGTATTCCCAATTGTATTTTTTGCAATAGCAGCATTAGTATCATTAACATCTATGACCAGAATGGTTGAAGAAGAAAGACAAGAAATTGGGACACTAAAAGCATTAGGATATAATAAATTTCATATAACATTAAAATATATAATTTATTCAAGTTTAGCATGTATTATAGGCGGAATAATTGGAATGAACATTGGCTTTCAATTATTGCCAAGAATAATATGGGATATGTATGAAATGATGTATACTTTACCTGAATTCATAGTATCTTTTAACCATCAATATTCTTCAATGGGATTGGGATTAATATATATATGCATAGTAGGTGCAACTTTATATTCAATATTGAGAGAATTAAAAGATACTCCAGCAAACTTATTAAGACCAAAAGCACCTAAATATGGTAAAAGAGTATTATTAGAAAGAATACCATTTATATGGAAAAGATTAAATTTTACACAAAAGGTTACTGTAAGAAATATTTTTAGATACAAGAAAAGATTTTTAATGACAATAATAGGTATTCTTGGTTGTACTTCATTAATACTTGCTGGATTTGGATTAAAAGATTCAATATCTTCAATATTACCACACCAATTTGAAGACATATTTAATTACGATATACAAGTAAGCTTAAAAACTTCTCTAACTCAAGAACAAATAAATAGTTATATTGAAGAACTAAAACAAAAACAAGAAATAAAAAATATATTAGAAACATTTATGGAATCTGGTACAGCACAAAAAGGTGAACTAGATGAAACTGTTCAAATAATTGTTCCAAAAGACAAAAATGAAATTGACCAGACAATAAAATTAAGAGATGTTAAAACAAAAGAAAAATTTGAACTATCAGAAGATGGAGTAATAATAACTGATAAATTATCTGAGTTAATAGATGTAAAAGTTGGTGACACAATTAAATTAATTTCTTCAAATGATGAGGAAAAACAGGTAAAAGTTGTAGGAATAGCTGAAAACTATATAAGTCATTATGTATATATGTCAAAAGAATTATATGAACAAACATATGGCGACTACAATACAAATGCTTTAATGATACAAGATAATGATTTAACAGAAGAACAAGAAGATGCATTAATGCAAGAAATGGTAGCCAAAAATGAAGTATCAACAGTAATTTTAACAGCAAATACTATGAAAACCTTAGATGATACAATGAGTTCATTAAATTATGTAGTAATAGTTCTAATTGTATCTGCTGGATTACTTGCATTTGTTGTATTATACAATTTAGCAAATATTAATATAAGTGAAAGAATACGAGAACTAGCAACAATTAAAGTTTTAGGATTTTATGATAGAGAAGTATATGATTATGTGACGAGAGAGACTATTATTTTAACAGTAATAGGAATTATTATAGGTTTAGTAGTAGGTTATTTCTTAAACATGTACATTTTAGGAACATGTGAAATTAATATATTAAGATTTGAGAATACAATTCATCCATTAAGCTATGTGTATGCAACTGCAATCACAATTGTATTTTCAATAATAGTAAATATAGTTACTTATTTTGCATTAAAGAAGATTGATATGATTGGTAGCTTAAAGAGTGTAGAATAAAAGGAGCAAAAATGAAATATATAAGTAAATATAATTCTCCTATAGAAATAATAACAATGTTAAGTGATGGTACTAATTTAACAAATTTGTGGATACATGGTCAGCCAGAAGTAAAAGGTAAATTTATTGAAAAATATGACTTAGATGTATTTGATAAAACAAGAAATTGGTTAAAAGAATATTTTATTGGTAAAGAACCACAAATAAAAATTCCATTAAAACTAGAAGGAACAGAATTTAGAAAAATGGTTTGGAATTATTTATTACAAATTCCTTATGGTAAAACTGTAACATATAAAGACATTGCTATATTAGTTGCAAAAGAAAAAAATATAAATAAAATGTCAGCACAAGCTATTGGTGGAGCAGTTGGACATAATCCTATATCAATAATAGTACCATGTCATAGAGTTATAGGAACTAATGGTGAACTCACTGGATATGCAGGAGGCATTCATTTTAAAAAAGAATTATTAAAAATAGAAAAAATTTTATAATTTAGCACTCTACTATTGACAGTGCTAAAATTAAGTGATATAATGTTATATGTAAAAAGAAATGAACAGCACATCTTTTATAAGAATGTGCTGTTTGCATATGAATATTATAGCAAGGAGGGTGAAAGTTATGAATATTCAAAAATTTACACAAAAATCAATAGAAGCAATACAAAATGCGCAAACAATATCAATTGAAAATCAAAATGCACAAATAGAGCAAGAGCATTTACTACTTTCATTATTAGAACAAGAAAATAGTTTAATTAAAGAACTTATCAAAAAAATTGGTGATGAAGAAGCAATTGAACATGAAGTAAGAAAAATTGTCTCAAACAAACCTAAAATGACTGGAGGAGCACGTCCAAATGATGGAATTTATGTTTCACAAGATGTAGATAAAATTCTTGCAAATGCAGAAACTACAGCTAAAAAAATGAAAGATGAATATGTATCTGTTGAACATATAATGTTATCAATTTTTGATAATGCAAATAGAGAATTAAAAGACTTATTTAGAACATATAATATTACAAAAAATGAATTTTTAAAAGTACTATCACAAGTCAGAGGAAACACAAGAGTTACAACAGATAATCCTGAAGAAACATATGATGTACTTAAAAAATATGGACAAGACTTAGTTCAAATGGCAAGAGAACAAAAATTAGATCCAGTAATAGGTAGAGATGAAGAAATAAGAAATGTAATTAGAATTTTATCAAGAAAAACTAAAAACAATCCATGTTTAATTGGTGAACCAGGTGTTGGTAAAACAGCTATTGCAGAAGGATTAGCTCTAAGAATTGTCAGAGGAGATGTTCCAGAAGGTTTAAAAGATTGTACAATATTCTCATTAGATATGGGGTCATTAGTAGCAGGAGCAAAATATAGAGGAGAATTTGAAGAAAGATTAAAAGCTGTATTACAAGAAGTTAAAAAAAGTGAAGGAAAAATCATATTATTTATAGATGAAATTCATACAATAGTTGGAGCAGGAAAAACAGATGGTGCCATGGATGCAGGAAATCTATTAAAACCAATGTTAGCAAGAGGAGAATTACATTGTATTGGTGCTACAACATTAAATGAATATAGACAATATATTGAAAAAGACCAAGCACTTGAAAGACGTTTCCAACCAGTAATGGTTGATGAACCATCTGTAGAAGATACAATATCAATTTTAAGAGGACTTAAAGAAAGATATGAAGTATTCCATGGTGTAAAAATTGCAGATAATGCTTTAATTGCAGCTGCAACATTATCACATAGATATATATCAGATAGATTTTTACCAGATAAAGCAATAGACTTAGTTGATGAAGCATGTGCTTTAATCAAAACAGAAATGGAATCAATGCCAACAGAATTAGATGATGTATCTAGAAAAATCATGCAATTAGAAATAGAGGAAACAGCGCTAAGCAAAGAAAAAGATGAAATCTCTAAACAACGTTTAGCAGATATCCAAAAGGAAAAAGCTGAACTAAAATCTAAATTTGATGCAATGAAAGCAAAATGGGAAAACGAAAAACAAGCAATAGGAAAAGTTCAAAAATTACGTGAAGAGATTGAACAAGTAAATGCTCAGATTGAAAAAGCAGAAAGAAATTATGAATTAAACAAAGCAGCTGAATTAAAATATGGAAAATTGCCAGAATTACAAAAAGAATTAGAAAAAGAAGAAGAAATCTCAGAAAAAAGCAAAGAAGATGGATTACTAAGAAATAAAGTAACAGAAGAAGAAATAGCAAAAATAATTTCTAGATGGACTGGAATACCAGTTGCAAAACTTATGGAAGGAGAAAGAGAAAAAATCCTTCACTTAGATGAAATTCTTCATAAAAGAGTAATTGGTCAAGATGAAGCAGTAGAAAAAGTATCTGAAGCAATTATGCGTTCAAGAGCAGGAATTAGTGACCCACGTAGACCAATTGGTTCATTTATGTTCTTAGGTCCAACAGGTGTTGGTAAAACTGAACTTGCAAAATCATTAGCTGAAGCATTATTTGATGATGAACACAATATTGTCAGAATAGATATGTCTGAATATATGGAAAAATACTCTGTATCTAGATTAATTGGTGCTCCTCCAGGATATGTAGGTTATGAAGAAGGTGGACAATTAACAGAAGCAGTTCGTAGAAAACCTTATTCAGTAATCTTGTTTGATGAAATTGAAAAAGCACATCCAGATGTATTTAATATATTATTACAAGTTCTTGATGATGGACGTATAACAGATTCACAAGGAAGAACAGTAGATTTTAAAAATACAATAATAATTTTAACATCAAACTTAGGTTCTGATTATATACTAGAAGGAATTCAAGAAAATGGAGAGATTTCTGAAGAAGCAAAAGAAAAGGTACAAAACTTATTAAAACAAAGCTTTAGACCAGAATTTTTAAACCGTTTAGATGAAATAGTATTTTATAAACCGCTTCGTAAAAATGAAATTTCTAAAATACTTGAACTTCTAATTAAAGACCTAGAAAGAAGACTTGAGGATAAACATATTAAACTTGAATTAACTCAATCTGCAAAGGATTATTTAATTAATAATGGTTATGATGAAGTTTATGGTGCAAGACCTTTAAAAAGATTTGTTCAAAAGAAACTTGAGACATTGATTGCAAGAAAAATTTTAACTCAAGAAATTTTACCAAATACTAAAGTTGTTGTTGATTGTAAAGACAATGAACTTGTGATTAAATAAAAAGTCCTTCGAAAAATGTGTAAGAAACTCAAAAAGTCCTTTGAAAAATGTGATAAAATGCACGAAAGTCGTTTGACTTTTGTGCATTTTTGTCGTATAATATTAATAGAGGTGATTATAATGTACAGAAAAAAAATTGATGATTTAATAAAATGGAAAAATTCAAACACTAGAAAACCTTTAATATTAAGAGGAGCAAGACAAGTTGGAAAGACTTGGCTTATGAAGGAATTCGGAAAAAATTATTATGAAAAATGTGCATATATAAATTTTGATGATAACTCTAGAATGGAAGAATTATTTTCTGGGGACTTTGATATAGATAGAATCATTCAAGGATTAAAAATTGAATCAAATGTTAATATAGAGCCTGAAAATACTTTAATTATATTTGATGAGGTTCAAGAAACGCCAAAAGCATTAACTGCTTTGAAATATTTTTATGAAAAAGCAAACCAATATCATATAATTGCAGCGGGCTCACTATTAGGAGTTGCAATGCATGAAGGAACATCATTTCCAGTAGGGAAAGTTGATTTTCTAGACTTATATCCATTAAGCTTTTATGAATTTTTACAAGCATTGGGTGAAGAGCAACTTGTTGAATTAATACAAAAAAATGATTTTCAATTGATAACTGTTTTTGCAAGCAAATTAAAACAATATTTAAAACAATATTTTTATATAGGAGGAATGCCAGAAGTAGTTGCTTCTTATATAGAAAATAAAGACTTTAATGAAGTAAGAAGAAAACAAGAAATACTATTACAAGCGTATGAACAAGATTTTTCTAAGCATGCACCAAATTCTGTAGTACCTAGAATAAGGCAATTATGGAATAATATACCAACACAACTTGCAAAAGAAAACAAAAAATTTATTTATGGACTTATTAAAGAAGGAGCAAGAGCAAGGGAATATGAATTAGCTTTATCATGGTTAATTGATTGTGGACTTGTATACCAAATAAACAGAGTAAATGACTGTAAAGTTCCATTATCTGCATATCAGGATTTTAGTGCATTCAAACTTTATTTGTTAGATGTTGGGTTACTATGTGCAATGTCAAAAATTGATGCAACAACAATTTTAGAAGGAAATGAAATTTTTGTTGAATTTAAAGGGGCATTAACCGAACAATTTGTATTAACCGAATTAAAATCAAATACAACATTTCCAATATTTTATTGGTCTGCAGAAAAAGGAATGGCTGAATTAGATTATTTAGTTCAAATAGGTAGATATAATGTTCCTATAGAAGTAAAATCAAGCGAAAATCTACAAGCAAAAAGCTTAAAAGTATTTGCTCAAAAATATAATACTAAAATTAATGTAAGAACATCAATGTCAGATTATAAGGTTGAGGACTGGTTAATAAATATGCCTTTGTATTTAATAGGAAATATAGAAAATATTATTAAATCTTAAAATAATTAAGAAATAGCGATATTACTTGCTATTTCTTTTATTTTCTAGTAAAATAGAAGTAGTAATTTTTTATAATGGAAGTTGTGAAATATGAAAAGAAAGAAAAGATATCAGCCAAAAAGAATGCTTGACAAACGAATGGCGAAAACATATGGCGGTAGAAAATTAAATATAAAAAGAGTAGTATTAGTAGCTCTCATATTATTATTTATTTTAGTTGGAATACCATTATTTATACTTCAAAACAAACTTATAAAAACATCAAGTGAAGAAAATGTAATAGCAAATGCAGGTGAAACAGATAGTAATTCATCCAATAATAATACAAGCAATTCAACTGAAACAAACAATCCAACTGACAACACAAGCAATACAACACAAGTAGATGATTGGAGAATTAGACTTGCAAACTATGATAATTTACTTCCAGAAGACTTTGAAGTTGATCTTGCTAATATAGATGAAACTAGACAATTTGATGCTAGAGCAATAGATTACCTTACAGATATGTTAAATGACATGAGGAAAGATGGAATAGTAAATATATGGGTTCAATCAGCATATAGAAGTGTAGCAAGACAAAAAGAATTATATGATAATAAAATGAATGAATATTTAGAAGAGGGTAAAACACAAGAAGAAGCACAAAAACTGACAGAGGAATATATAAATAAACCAGGTTCAAGTGACCACAACTTAGGTTTAGCAGTTGATTTTAACTATGTAGATAATAGTTTTGCAAAAACAGATGCATATAAATGGCTATTGAAAAATGCAGAAAACTATGGTTTTATTTTAAGATATCCAAAAGATAAAGAAGATATAACAAAAATAGAATATGAATCATGGCATTGGAGGTATGTTGGAGAAGAACATGCCAAAAAGATGAATGAGCTTGATATGTGTCTAGAAGAATATGTTGAATATTTAAAATAACTAATTATTAAAAAAATATTAATATTACAAAAATGTAATACTCAAAAATAAAATATGTGTTATAATATATTTTGAAAGAAGGGATAGTTTACAAAATGAAAAAAATATATTTAGTTTTAACACATACAGGCACATTGTTGTCAAGAATTATAAAATATTATACAAAAGAAGAATTTACACATGTATCTATATCATTAGATTGTGAATTAAGAGAAATGTATAGCTTCGGCAGATTACATCCATATAATCCTTTTTGGGGAAGTTTTGTACATGAAAGAATACATAAAGGTACATTTAAAAGATTTAGAAACACAAGAACAGAGGTTTATTCATTAAATGTAACAGATGAACAATATGAAAAGATGAGAAAAATTATTGCATATTTTAATGAATATAAAGAAAAATATAAATTTAATTTTATTGGACTTGCATGTGTAAGTATAAACAAGAGAATTAGAAGAAAAAACACATTTTACTGTGCAGAATTTGTAAAACATGTATTAAAATCATCTGGAATTACAGAAGCGAATAACTTGCCTGAAATCATAAAACCTTTAGATTTTAAGAGACTTAATGGTTTACAATTAGAATATGCAGGTCTTTTAAGAAAATATAAAAAGAAAGAATTTCCGAATCTTGAAAAAGTCCAAGAACTAATTCAACCAAAAGAAATAGGATATGTATAAAAGTAACAAGAAAACCCTCGTTGCTATTTTAGGCGACGAGGGTCTTTTAGCTCTATACTATAGAACTAATTTTGAGTTTTTGCCACAGGCGGGTTACGCGGTGTGTGACCAACCTTTTTGACAGTTCTTCTGGATTTCTGATTTTGCATAGCCTTCTTTTGAGAAAGCTGTTTATTATTTTTCAGAGCCTCGGAATGTCCCCGTGTAATAGGCATAAAAACTACTCCTTTCAAAAATGAAATCATAATAATTATAAACTTTTATTTATAATATGTCAACTAAATAATTTCTCAATAAATTTTTACAGAGTCATTTTATAGTCACTTTAAAAAGATAGTATATAATCAAATAAAATTAGAAAGGAAATTTTAGTATGGAAATTTTAAGAGTAGAAAATCTATGTAAAACATATGGAAAAGGTGAAAATGAAGTAAAAGCAGTTAATAATATTTCTTTTTCAGTAGAAAAAGGAGAATTTGTAGCAATAGTTGGAGCATCAGGAAGTGGAAAATCAACATTATTACATTTGTTAGGAGGTGTTGATAGACCTACAAGCGGAAAAGTTTATATTGATGGTCAAGATATTTATCAACTAAATGATGATAATCTAGCAATATTTAGAAGAAGGCAAGTAGGTTTAATTTATCAATTCTATAATCTAATACCAATATTAAATGTTGAAGAAAACATATGTTTACCACGCAATTTAGACGGAAAAGAAGTTTCTAAAGAGAAACTAGATAACTTATTAAAAACTTTAAATTTAGAAAATAGGAGAAAACATTTACCAAATCAGTTATCTGGTGGTCAGCAACAAAGAGTATCAATCGGTAGAGCAATAATAAATGAGCCAGCAATAATGTTAGCTGATGAACCAACAGGTAATTTGGATAGTAAGGCATCAGAAGAAATAATCTCATTACTTAGATTGTCAAACAAAAAATATAAACAAACATTAATAGTAATAACACATGATGAAAAAATAGCTCTAGAGGCAGATAGAATTATAACTATTGATGATGGAAGAATAATAAAAGATGAGAAAAATGGATAAAGGGGAGGTTTAAAAATGAAGAAAAGTTTAAACCAATTTACAATAAGAAGTTTAAAATTAAACAAAAAGCGAACAATTGCAACATGTATAGGAATAATATTATCAACAGCTTTGATTTGTGCTGTTGCTGGTGTGTTTTCAAGTTTCCAACAAACATTATTAGAAAGAAGTAAAACACAAAACGGAGATTACCATACATTGTTTTATAATATTTCAAATACCAACCAAAAATATATAACAGAAAACAGAAATATTGATAGTTACTTTTTTACACAAGATATAGGTTATAGTAAGCTTGACGGAAGTAAAAATGATTACAAACCATATTTATATTTAATGGAATTTGACAAGACAGCATTAAATAATTTCGGAATAATTTTAAAAGAAGGTAGACTTCCTGAAAATTCAAATGAATTATTAATTCCCGAACATATAAGAGATAACGCAGAAGTAAATTATAAAGTGGGAGATAAAATCACATTAAGTATAGGCAAAAGATTAACTGAAGAAACAAGAGAATTTACAATCGTAGGAATCATTGAAAGACCGAATATGGAAATAGAAGACTATAGTTCTCCAGGGTATACTGTAATTACACTTTTAACACAAAAAAGAGATAATGTAAATATTTTAGTTAAATTTAAAGATATAAAAGATACATATAAATTATCAGAAGAAATGGGAATAGAAAACTATCATGTAAATGAAGAATTACTAAGATGGTCAGGTGTTTCTAGATCTGATAACACGACAACAATGTTATATTCTTTAGCTAGTATAATTATTGGAATTATAATTGTAACAAGCGTATTTGTTATACGTAATAGTTTTGCTATATCAATTACTGAAAAAATGAAGCAGTATGGAATGTTATCAAGTATAGGAGCTACAAAAAAACAAATTAAAAGTAATGTTTTATTTGAAGGGATGTTATTGGGATTAATTTCAATTCCTATAGGAATTCTTGTTGGAATTTTAGCGACATTTATATTAATAAAAATTACAACAATATTAATAGGAAGTAGTGCATTTTCAACTGAAATTGAATTTATATTTAGTATGCCAATATCAGTTGTAATTTTAAGCATTGTTTTAGGATTTTTAACAATATATTTATCATGTATTGTATCTGCAAGACGAGCTTCAAAAATTTCTCCAATAGATGCAATAAGAAGTGAGCAAGATATAAAAATAAATCCTAAAAAAATCAAATGTCCTAAAATAATTAATAAAATTTTTGGAATTGGTGGAATTCTTGCATATAAGAATTTAAAAAGAAACAAGAAAAAATATAGAACTACAGTTATTTCTCTAGTTTTAAGTATAACTGTATTTATCTCTCTTACATCTTTTATGTACTATGCGTTTGATATAGCTGGAATTTATTATAAAGAAATGAATTATAATGTACTTGTAGGAAATCCAATTAAGGATAATCTAATAGAAGAATCAAAAGAAAATTATGAGATGCTTAATCAAATAGCTGATAAATACAAATTAGATAAATATTCAATTATGAGATATATCACAGTAGAAAGTAAAGATTTAATACAAAAGTTTTCAGAGCAATATAAAAAAATAAATGAATATTATATGGAAGAAGTTCCAACTATTAATTTAACTTCATTAGGCAAAGATGAATATGAAAGATATATAAAGAAAATAGGTGAGGATTATGATAAATGCAAAGATGGTATAATTTATTATGATAGTACACTATTGCTTGATGAAAATAATAAAAGAGTACCTGCTCTAAACTTGAATGAAAATGATGTAATATCATGCAATGATATTAATATTAACAAAGATTTTTCATTAAAAATTGTTTCAATAACTGATGAAGCACCAATGGGAATGGACACAAATACATCTTTAGGAACATTTGTTGTAAGTGATGAATTTATAGATAAAATAGGAAATTATATTTGTTATTTGATGAGAGTTAATTCAGATGACCCATATAAACTTTGTGAAGATTTGGAAGCGGAATATGATAATATTATTATAACAAATTATAAAGAACAAGCAGATGAGCAAAATAGAATGGTACTTTTAATTTCAATATTCTTATATGGATTTATAACTGTTATTACACTAATAGGTGTAACAAATATCTTTAATACAATTACAACTAATATGAACTTACGAAGTAAAGAATTTGCAATGCTTAAATCAATAGGCATGACAAAAAAAGAATTTAATAAAATGATTAGATTAGAAAGTATATTTTATGGTTGTAAATCATTGTTTATAGGAATTATTTTAGGAACAGGAATCTCGTATTGGATTTATAAGGTTGTAATTGGTGCAGATGTTACAAGTAATTTATCATTCATTTTCCCGACAATACCTATAATTATTTCTATAATATTTATTTCAGTAATTGTTGGTATTATAATGAAATATTCATTGAATAAAATAAACAAACAAAATATAATTGAAACTATTAGAAATGAGAATATATAAAGTAAGAGAAATACATATGTTTGATTTTATGTAAATGTTGTGATATAATTAATATATAGCTTAATGGCTAAATTTAAAAAAGAGGAGTTTTTGTTATGAGCCGGAACAAGAAACCATGGGTAATCGCAGGGGTATGTATTCTTACTATTATCATCGTGATTTCGGTGATTGTCATTGTCTCTAAGTTGTCTCCCAAGGAGATGCCTAGAGATAATGTAGCAACAGTCGAAAACACACCGACACCGACCACGTATCCGCAACAAACTAATAGTGAGGGTGCAGTAAGCGCAACCGTTGAATCCACACCTACACCCACATCCACACCCGCACCTACACCTTTGCCTGAACCTGAAGAGTTTTGGGCAACAGCAATGACCGCTTCTAATGATGCACCATTTTCTCTTAAAACACCGGGGAGTGATTATTCGTATGACCCTCAGGAGCTTAAGCTGATTAATGGTGAAGAAACGAATGTTTCAGTTGCCATTTACTTTGATGACCATGTTGGCAAATTTGATTCTATCAGAATCAACAGAGCTGATGGCACAGCTTTTACCGATGAAAAGGTAGAAGTTCTTGACACTTATGGTCAGGTAACAACAAACAATCTAGAGGAAACAATTCAGGCAGGAGGATCTGTAAGGATTCTTAACCTGAAAAAGGATATCCTCTATCGGGTCACAATCAGCGCAGAGAATGGAGGTATAACCTATCTTGCAGTAATCAAAGCCGTCTAACTCCTGCCCAAGTTCTCAATCATATTATTTTATGTTGGGAGCTTGGGCTAAATTATTGTAAATTAATAAATTCTTAACAAATTATCTATTTTTTCTTAATAAAATATTTGTTATAATATAGATGAAATATAAGGAGGAACAAAATGTATAACATATTAGTAGTAGATGATGATAAAGAAATAGTTAAAGCAATTGAAATTTATTTAGGAAAAGAAAATTATAATATCTTTAAAGCATATGATGGTGAACAAGCTTTAAAAGTAATAGATAAAAACGAAATACATTTAGCAATATTAGATGTCATGATGCCAAATAAAGATGGATTAGAAACACTAGAAGAAATTAGAAAAAACAGAAATATTCCAGTAATAATCTTATCTGCTAAATCTGAAGATATTGATAAAATAAATGGATTAAATATAGGTGCAGATGATTATGTAACAAAACCATTTAATCCAATTGAATTAATAGCAAGAGTAAATGCATTAATAAGAAGATATACAAGATTAGGGGCAATAGAAGAAAAACAAGGTGTTATAAAAAATGGAGAACTATCAATAGATGACGAATTAAAAAAAGTGACTGTTGATGGACAAGAAATTAAATTAACACCAACAGAATATAATATTTTAAAATTTTTAACTGAAAACAAAGGAAAAGTATTTTCTATTGAAGAAATATATAAAAATGTATGGGATGGAGAATATTATGCAGCAGAAAATATTATTGCTGTACATATAAGACACATAAGAGAAAAAATAGAAATTAATCCTAAAGAACCTAAATATTTAAAAGTAATATGGGGTGTAGGGTATAAAATGGAAGAAATTCATTAGAGAAAGGGATATACCATGAAAAATAGTAAAATTCTAAAAATATTGTCATATATTACAATTCCTATACTAATAGCTTCACTTGCTTTATCAATTATATCTATTACAGCAAAAGAGAATGTTTATTATAATAAAGAGAGGTATTTTCAATCAGGAGACTTTGCAACAGAATATATGTCATTTTTGCGAGACCAAACATATAGATTGATACATTATAATAGTTCATATGAAAGTATAAAAGATGGTGAGAATGAAATTTTTTTTGCAAATCATTTAGCAGGTTATTATAGTTATGATATTAAAAATAGATACTTTCTAATTATGTATAATAATAAAGCACTTACAAATGTTGAATTAACTGCAAATACAAGTACAATTGAAGGAATAAAAGCTTATATAGGACAAAATCCTGACTCTAAAAAAGTAAATATAATCTATGGAGATTTGGAATCAGATTCAGAAATTATACAAAAAACAGGATCACAATATTTTGACTATTTTACTGAAGCATATTATTCTATACAATTAGATGAAACAACAGGTAGTGAAATCACTACACATACAACTACTAATGTTAAAGATTTTCAAATATATAGTTCATATGTAGAAGATTTTGCAGAAGGTTCTCAATATTCTGTAATAAGTAAAATGTTAGAGAAATTAGCTCCATTTGAACAATATAGTTATTTTATAATACCTGTAAGTACAGTATTATTAATATTAATTATTATTTATCTTATAATGTCTATAGGACATAAAAAAGATAGTGATAAAATTACTTTAAATGATTTTGACAAAATACCATTAGAATTAATAATCTTTTTTGCAATAACTATTGGTGTAATTCCATTTGCATTCTTAAGTGGAATAAATGATGATTATAGAGCTATTATATCAATAGTAATTACTGCTTGTCTTGTAGTATATATTCTATCTATAATAACATTATATACTATTATAAAAAGAATTAAGGCAAGAGAATTTTTAAATACAACTATAACAGGAAAAGTCCTAAAATGGTGTTGGAAAATAATATTAAAAATATACAAAAAAATAACTAAAACATGGGAAACAATAACATATTCAACTCCTATAACAAAAAAAGTTTATATTTATGCAGTTGGATTTGTTATAATATCACTATTTATTTTATGGATATTTGGTGGACAAGTAGATTTTGCTACATTTATAATGGAAATCTTACTAATATGTTTTGTAACATATAAAATTTTAAAATTTGTAAAAGATTTTTCTCAAATAGAAAATAAATTAAAAGAAATGTATGAAGGCAATAATCAAACAGAACTACAAGAAAATGAATTTTCTGGTGAAATGCATAATGTAGTAAATTATATTAATGATATTTCAAATGGTTTTGAAAATGCTATTCAAGACAGAATGAAAAGTGAAAGAATGAAAGCTGAATTGATTACAAATGTATCACATGATATAAAAACACCATTAACTTCTATAATTAATTATGTTGATTTATTGAAACAAGAAAATATTGAAAATAATAAAGCAAAAGAATATATAGAAATACTTGATAATAAATCACAAAGATTAAAAAGACTTACAGAGGATTTAGTTGAGGCATCTAAAATTTCAACAGGTAATATTTCGCTAAATTTAGAAAAACTAAACATATTAGAACTTTTAAAACAAGCAGTTGGAGAATTTGAAGACAAGTTTGAAAAGAAAAATCTATCTGTAATAATTGATTGCAAATCTACCGAAATAAATATTATGGCAGATAGTAGATATATGTTTAGAGTAATAGAAAATTTATTTAGCAATATTTCAAAATATGCACTAGAAAATTCTAGAGTTTATATAGATGTAAAAGAAAACGGAGAAAATGTTTTAATAGAAGTTAAAAATATTTCAAAAGATAGATTAAATATATCAGCAGAAGAACTTATGCAAAGATTTGTTAGAGGGGACAAATCTAGAACAACAGAAGGAAGCGGATTAGGATTATCTATAGCACAAAACTTAACAGAATTACAACAAGGTAGGTTCACTTTAAAATTAGATGGAGATTTATTTAAAGTTGAACTTGAATTTAAGATGGTATAGATATATAATTATAAAGAGGAATAATATATGAGTGAAAAAAAGAAAACAACAATAATTAAAGTATTAATTTTTATAATAGCAATTTCATTATTTGTAGGAATTATAGCATATTTGTTTCCTGTAATGAAAAATCTATCAACACATGAAGGACAAATAGCTTTTAAAGCAAGAATAGAAGAAAGTGGTGTTTATGGATTTTTAACATTACTTGGATTACAATTTGCTCAAATATTTCTTGTTATATTGCCAGGTGAGCCATTAGAAATATTAGCTGGAATGTGTTATGGAGCAGTGGGAGGAACAATATTTATATTTTTCTCAGTTGCACTTACAACAACATTAATATTCTTATTGGTTAGAAAATATGGAAGAAAATTTATTGAACAATCATTTGACAAGAAAAAAATTGATAAAATAGAAAAAAGCAAAATATTTCGAAATCCTAAGAATATAGAATTTATTTTAGCTATATGTTTTGCTATAACTGGTGCTCCAAAAGATATTTTGATTTATGTTGGAGGATTACTTCCAATTAGACCAATTAGATTTATTTTAATAGCTACATTTTGTAGATTTCCATCAGTAATATCTTCTACAATAGTTGGTGAATATTTTTCTGAGGGAAATTGGAAAGTTAGTTTGTTGATATATGGTATTACATTCATTATTACAATATTAACATTAGTGATTATTAGAATTTTTGACAAAGATAAAATTACAGAAAAAGCTTTAAATGAGCTAAAATAAGTTATTAAATCATTGATTTTTGATTTTTTGTGTGTTAAAATATGGTGGTAAGAAATTCACCATATTTTTTTATTTTTAAGGAGTTATAACATATGACAAGAACAGAAATTGAAGAAAAATTGGAGAAAGAGAAAAAAGGAAATCTTGTGATAGAGATAATATATAATAATAAAAATTATATACAAGCAATCAAACCTATTAAAAAAGGATTTGAATATATATATTATGAAATCAATGATAATGAGTTAAAACCTATTATTGATAATGACTTATTAGAAATATTTAAAGAAAAATATGAAAATAGATTGAGTAATATTATATATTAATTATCACAAAGGAAAATTATTATGGGAAAAGTAGAAAATATTGAGATAGAAAATTATATAAGAACATATATTCCAACTATATTTGATTCATCTCCACTTTTTGAAAAAGTTTTCGGTGCAAATTTTGCAAAACGTAGAATTGATGAAAATTTATCTAAAGTATATACAAATGAATATCATAGAAATATGGGTGGATATTTTGAAATAAATACTGGAAATTTGGTTTTATGTACAAAAAATAAATCTGAGCCAATATTAACAATTGAAGTTTTACAAAGTAATCAAACACAATTTTTTAACTTATTACATGAAGTATTTCATGCCATTGTAAAGAAAAATACAATGGAAAGATTACGATTTCGGATTAGCAGATAACAGTACAGGAATTTTAGAAGGTTATTCTAATGGATTTGAAATTGGTAGGGGGCTAAATGAAGGTTTAACAAATTGGGTTTGTGAGAAAGTTTCAGGAATAGAAGCAACAAGTTATAGTGATTTAACAAACTTAGTTTATGAATTAGAAGTTGCTATCGGTCCAGAAAGGGTTATGAGTTTACCACAAGGTTCTATAAAAACAAATGTTACAAAACAACTTAATTTGACAGTAGGTAAAACATATAGTTTTTTAGCCAAAGCGGATGTATTATATAATCATTATGTGCAAAATTTAGAACTTACTGAAATAATGTCAGAATTATCTAAATGTCAAAATGATAATTTAACAGATCAAGAAATAAGAGATAAAATGCAAAATTTATATAATAATTTTTCATTATATAGAAATGCCAAATTTAATAGTGCTGACAGTATAGGCGTTCAATTAGAGTATTTTAAAACATATAAAGAAGAAATTTGTAAACAAGATGATAAAATTATAGAAGAATTAGAAAGTAAGATTTTTGAGTATTATATTGCAGAAGATTTTTATCGTGCTATTTCAAGAGGAATGGTAAGTGAAAACGAGATGAAAAAATTCAGAGATTTTAGAGATTTGGTTATGACACTCTCTTCAGAGGCAAATGATAATAACTCACCAATAAAAAAATTTTTGAAAGAATTTTCAGAGTTAGAAGAATCTTTTAAGCAAAACATTTTTAAATTCACTCAAAACGATTTATTAAGTGGAAATTTCTCGTTAAATAAATTTAAACATAGAGTTAATCAAATATATTATGAAGATGATGTGCTTTCATATATTGATTTTGTAGCTATTGGTCTAGGAAAAGAAAATTCAGAAGATATAAAGTCATTACTCAAATACTTAGTATTATCAGGAAATATAGATAATATTGGTGAATTTTCAATAACACATGCAATGGTTAATGGCGAGAATGTACCAATTATACTAAGAGATGGAAGACCAATTTCTGAAAATATACTTCCAAGTGAGAATATTCTCTCTGTAGGTAATAAAATTGATTATCAAAATGCAGTGCGAGTTCAATTTCAAGATGAAAAAGATAATAAATTACCTGTAAAGTTTAAAAAAGAAACACTGTTTTCTAAAATAAGTAAATTTTTAAGACAAGCATATCCAAAGAAGCAAACAATCAATACTCAATTACCAGCATATACAGCTTATAATATAAATAAGAAATCAGAATTTAGAAAACAATATAAATCAAATGTAAAAGATAATAACCAAGTACAAAAACATGATGATAAATTTATATATAGAAAACGAAACGATGGTAGATAATAAAGGAGGACTAAAATGACACTAGTAGAAGATTTAAAATGGAGAGGACTAATAAAAGATATATCAAGTCCTGAATTAGAAGAAAAATTAAACAAAGGTGGTTTAACATTTTATATAGGTACAGATCCAACAGCAGACAGTTTACATGTTGGTCATTTATCTAGTTTCTTAATTTCAAAAAGATTAAAAGATGCAGGACATCATCCAATATTATTAGTTGGTGGAGGTACTGGAATGATTGGAGATCCAAGACCAACTACAGAAAGAGCTATGCAAAGTAAAGAGTTAGTCAAACATAATTTTGAATGTTTAAAAAAGCAAGTAGAAAAAATATTTGGATTTGAAGTTGTAAATAATGGTGATTGGTATGCAGATATAAATGTTATTGACTTTTTAAGAGACTATGGAAAATTCTTTAATGTAAATTATATGTTAGACAAAGATATAATTAGAAGAAGATTAGAAACAGGAATTACATATACTGAATTTTCATACATGATTTTACAAGCATTAGATTTTAAATATTTACACGAGCATAAAGGTGTTGATTTGCAATGTGCAGGTTCAGACCAATGGGGAAATATAACAGCTGGTATAGATTTAATAAGAAAATCAACTGGTGATGAAGTGTATGGATTTACAATGCCACTAGTAACAGACTCACAAGGTAAGAAATTTGGTAAAAGTGAAGGAAATGCATTATGGCTTGACAAAAATAAAACTTCAAGTTATAAATTATATCAATTCTTTGTAAATGTAGAAGATTCAATGGTAATTGATTATTTAAAAATTTATACATTTCTATCAAAAGAAGAAATTGAAGAGTATGAAAAAAAGAATAACGAACATCCAGAACTTAGAGAAGCTCATAAAGCACTAGCAAGAGAAATTATAACATTTTTACATGGAAAAGAAGAATATGAAAGAGCAGAAAAACTTGCACAAAGTTTATTTAACAATAAATTTGATGATTTAACTAAACAAGATATTACAGATTTGTTTGATGAGCAAGATATTAAACAAGTTGAAAGTAATATAAATATCGCTGATATGATTGTAAAATTAGGAGCTGCATCAAGCAAAAGAGAGGCTAGAGAATTTATATCAAGTGGGGCAATTTCAGTTAATGGTAACAAGATTAATGATGCAACAACTATATTATCAGATGATTATTTTATTGATAATACATACATAATAGTTAAAAGAGGTAAGAAAAATTATTATGTAGGTAAAAAATAAATAGAAAGGAAGTAAGATTATGGAAGAATTAGTAATCAAAAAATGTGCACATTGTGGCGCAATCGTAAAAGTTATGGAGGATTGCAATTGTAAATGTGGAATTCAATGTTGTGGAGAAGAAATGAAAACATTAGTTCCAAACTCAGTTGATGCAGCAGTTGAAAAACATGTACCAACATATGAAGTTCAAGACAATAAAATTTTAGTAAAAGTAAATCATGTTATGGAAGATGATCATTATATTGAATGGGTAACATTCAAAAACGGAAATAAAGAAAAAACTGTATATTTTAAACCAGGAGATGAAGCAGTTGCAAAATTCTGTTACCATCCAGGAACAGTAATTTATGCATATTGCAATAAACATGGTTTATGGAAAAAAGTAGTAGAATAGAAATTTAGAAAAAAGGGGGTATATCAGATGGAAATAGATGAAGTAAAAAAACTAATAGAAGAAAAGAAATTTAATACTTTAAAAGAAGAATTAAAAGGAATAAATAGTGCTGATATACCGTCCTTATTAGAAGAGCTTGATAAAGAAAGTGTAGTTAAATTATTTAGAATTTTATCTAAAGAACAAGCAGGTGAGGCATTTTCATATATGGAACCATATATGAAAGAAAAACTTATTCAAGATTTAACAGATACAGAATTAAAGAACATTATGGACGAATTATTTATGGACGATACTGTTGACTTGATTGAAGAAATGCCATCAAATGTTGTAAAGAAAATCTTAAAAGCTGTAAATAAAAGCGATAGAAAAATTATAAATGAATTATTTCAATATCCAGAAGATAGTGCTGGAAGTATAATGACAACAGAATTTATAGATTTAAAAGAATCTATGACAATAGAACAAGCATTGCAACGTATTAGAGATATTGGTATTGACTCAGAAACTATATATAACTGTTATGTTTTAGACAAAAATAGAGTATTACTAGGAATTGTTAATATCAAAGAAATATTAATTTCTAAAAAAGACCAAGTTATAAAAGATTTGATGACAACAAATGTAATTTCAGTAAATACACTTGAAGATCAAGAAGATGTAGCAAAAATATTTGATAAATATGATTTATATGCTTTGCCAGTTGTAGATAATGAAAATAGATTAGTTGGTATTATTACTGTTGATGATGCTATAAACGTTATACAAGATGAGACATCAGAAGACTTTGAAAAAATGGCAGCTATGAGCCCAAATGAAGAAGGATACTTTGAAACATCAGTATTTAAACATGCAAAAAATAGAATTGTATGGTTATTAATATTGATGTTATCTGCTGCTATAACAGGTGGAATTATAACAAACTATGAAAATGCTTTTGCAGCTGTTCCATTACTTGTTGCATTTATACCTATGATAATGGGAACAGGTGGAAACTGTGGTTCACAAAGTTCTACACTTATAATTCGTGGTCTTGCAACAGATGAAATTGAATTAAAAGATGTTTTTAAAGTTTTATGGAAAGAATTTAGAGTATCAATAATAGTTGGTGTTGTTTTAGCATTTGTAAATGGTATAAGAATAATGATTCAATATGATGATTTACAACTTGCAATTGTAATTGGACTAACTTTAATTGCAACAGTTGCACTTGCAAAAGCTCTTGGTTGTTTATTGCCACTAGCTGCAAAAAAATTAAAATTAGACCCAGCTATTATGGCTGCACCACTAATTACAACGCTTGTTGATATTTTCTCTATTTTAGTATATTTCCAAATAGCAACAGCAATAATGAATATTTGACAAGATTATGTAAAGCATGATATAATTGTAGCCGATGTCTATACATCGGTTATTTTTATAAGAGGGGTAATAAAATGATAAAAAATATAAGTCCAAATGAAGCTGAATTTTTAAAAATGTTACAAGAAGAACCAGAATTAGTTAACACACTTAATTTTATAAGAAAAAATGGCTTAAATGAAATTATAAGATTAGCTAATAGACTTACTAATATTGCACCAATTGGTAGTGAGGGTAAAGTTGAATATTTAAGTGATTTATTACAATATGTTGAAGCAATGATTCATGGAGATGATATATCAAAATTATACTCAAATATTACTCTAGGAACATACGCTCAAACAGCATTATCAAAATTAATACAAGATTCTCATAAGCAAGAATTAGATACATATCAAAAAGCAAAAAACGATCTTTTAGAAGGAATATCACAATTACAAGCAAGGCAACAAGAACTTTTAGCCCAAAATTCTGAATGTGAAACAATAAATGCTGATTTACAAGGTAAAGTTTCAGAATTATCAGAAAAATGGTCTGATTTACAAAAGCAAATTGATGAGGGAAAAGATAGAATTAGACAAATTCTAGAAGATGAAAAATCTCTAGAATCTATAATTTCTTCTGGAAAAGATAGTATAGATAAAGAATTAGCGGAATATAGAGAGCAATCCACAAAAAATTTGGATAGAGAAATACAAGCAAAAAGAGCAGAATTAACAGAATTAGAAGCAAAAAATGAGGAAGCCAAACAGACACTTTTAGATTTTAAAGGGAAATTAGCTAATGTTATTAGTGGTCAAAGTAGTAAGATAGTTGTAACATGGCAAGCAATTCATGAAGATGACCCAATTTATAATACTAATAGTCTTACAATAGAAGCATATATTAATTCATTAAAAAGTGAATATATCGAAAAAATGCATTGTTCTGAACAAGAATGTGATAGAATATTTGAACAAAAATGCCCTGGACTAAAAGAATTTATTAAAATAGTAAAAAAATTTAGTAGAACTAACGAAACAGCTTCTTCCGTAAGAACTATTATTTCGTATACTTGGAGTGGTTATGCCCAATATCTTGAGAATTTTTTAAAAATTTTTAAATTTCCTAAATATATCGAAAAAGGACTTGACAGTCTTGTGGATTTTCAACCACAAGGAATATCAGGAAATTTACAACAAATGTTAGAGAATTTCTATTGGCAGAAAAAAGCTGCTGAAGCTATTGCAGCACAAAAAATTGCAGAAGCAGAATTGTTGGCAGTTGTAAGTATATTTAAAGGAGCAATTTCACCAGATTATGATTTCTCAATTTCAGACCAAGCTAGAAGTGCTATTATAAATAGAGAGATTGCAAAATTTTTAGAAGGTGTACAAGCTCAATTAGAGGAAGCTTCTAAAAATTCTACAGTTGAAACACCATCAATTGGGGTTGGTAATTTAGGAGATGAAGAAAATGAGCATTAATATGAATTTATATGAGAAAAAAAGAAAGTTTGATAATGAAGAAATTAATGTGACAGATTTAAGTGAAGAAGAATTAAAACTAATTAATGAAATGTATAATAAACAAATTAGTGAATTAAAAAAGAAAATAAAAAGAAACATTTTGTGATGTTTCTTTTTTTACGTTTTGCATACCATATAGTAGGAGGCATATTATGGAAAATGTATTAGAAATAAAAAATATATGTAAAATATATCAAGCTAAAAATGGTGAAGTAGAAGCATTAAAAAATATAAGTTTTAATGTAGAAGAAGGAGAATATGTAAGCATAATTGGACCAAGTGGATGCGGAAAATCTACTTTACTTTCAATTATTTCAGGTCTTGAAACTAAAACATCTGGAGAAATACGCACTAATGGTAAAATAGGATATATGTTACAAAAAGATAATTTATTAGAATGGAGAACAATTTATAAAAATGTATTATTAGGACTTGAAATTCAAAAAGAAAATACTCAAGAAGAACAAGAACATGTAAATACACTTTTAAAAAAATATGGACTATATGAATTTAAAGATAAATATCCTGCACAACTTTCGGGAGGAATGAGGCAAAGAGTAGCATTAATTAGAACACTTGCGATACGACCAAAAATATTATTATTAGATGAAGCATTTTCTGCATTGGATTATCAAACAAGATTAATGGTAACAGAGGATATATATAAAATATTAAAAAATGAAAATATTACTGCATTAATGGTAACACATGATATATCAGAAGCAATAAGTATGTCAGATAGAATAGTTGTTCTTTCACATAGACCTGCTACTGTAAAAAACATTTATAATATTGATTTTGAAATAGAAAATAGAACTCCATTAAACTGTAGAGAAAGTCCAAAGTTTAGCCAGTATTTTAATCTTCTTTGGAAAGAATTAGAAGAAAGTAAGCAAGTTTCACAAATATAGAAGAATAACATAAAATATAATAGAGTTGCAAAAAATAAATCTCTAATGAAAGGGATGAGAAGATGAAAAAAGAACAAAACATTTCAGAAGATAGAAAAAAATATCTAAAAAAAGAAAAAATTCGTAAAATTGAAATCTTAGTTACACAAATATCAATAGTTATAGCATTTATTGTAATATGGGAAATCCTTGCTCAAACCGGAAAAATTGATAGTTTTATAACAAGTCAACCATCAAGAATTTTAAAAACATTTTTAAATTTATCATCTAATGATTTGCTAGAACATTTAAAAATTACATGTATTGAAACAATTTTGGGTTTCTCTCTTGGTACTATATTTGGAGGAATTATTGCCATGATTCTATGGTGGTCATCATTCATTTCAAAAGTATCAGAACCTTTTTTAGTTATATTAAATAGTTTACCAAAAGTAGCATTAGGACCTGTTATAATAATATGGGTAGGGGCTGGAATGCCAGCAATTATAGTTATGGCATTATCAATATCATTAATTGTAACAATACTTGATATATTAAATGGATTTCTACATACAGATAAAGAAAAAATAAAAATGGCAGAAACATTTAAAGCAAATAAACTTCAAATTCTAACAAAAATTGTAATACCAGCAAATATTCCTACATTTTTTAATACTTTAAAAGTAAATATTGGTCTTTCACTAGTTGGAGTAATTTCAGGAGAATTTTTGGTTTCAAAAGGAGGACTTGGATATTTAATAGTTTATGGAGGCCAAGTATTTCAATTAGATTTAGTTATGACAAGTGTAATCATTCTTGCAATTGTTGCAGCTCTAATGTACCAAAGTATAGTTTTACTTGAAAAGAAATTTGTTAAGTAATATTTGCAAAAGGAGGTTTTATGAAAAAGCTAATAATAGGTTTTATAGCAGTAATTTTAATTGCACTTTCAGTATTCTTTATTTATAATAACAACTTTAAAAAAGAAGTTACAAGTGATTTAACCACAATTCAACTAAATGAAGTTACGAGATCAATATTTTATGCTCCTCAATATGTAGCAATTGCAAATGGATTTTTTGAGGAAGAAGGTTTAAATATTGAAATAACTACAGGTCAAGGAGCAGATAAAGTCATGACAGCAATACTTGCAGGTCAAAGTGATATAGGTTTATGTGGTCCTGAAGCAGCGATTTATGTTTATAATGAAGGAAAAGAAGATTATGTAGAAGTATTTGCACAACTAACTCAAAAAGATGGTTCATTTTTAGTAAGTAAAGAACCAACAGACAATTTTTCTTGGACTGATTTAGTTGGAAAAACTGTCATACCAGGAAGAAAAGGAGGAGTTCCATATATGACATTAGAATATGTATTAAAGCAAAATGGAATTAATCCTCAAACAGATTTAGTATTAGATGATAGTATAAAATTTGATTTAATGGCAGGAGCATTTACAGGAGGTGATGCAGAATATGTTACTTTATTTGAACCTACAGCTTCAATGACACAAGATGCAGGAAAAGGATATGTTGTTGCATCTGTTGGTGAAGCAGCCGGAGAAGTTCCTTACACAGCATATTGTGCAAAAAAGAGTTATATCGAAACAAATTCAGAAATAATTGAAGGGTTTACTCGTGCAATATATAAAGGTGAGCAATGGGTAAAAGAACATACAGCGCTTGAAGTTGCAGAAAAAATCCAAGAATTTTTCCCTGATACAACAATAGAATCATTAGAAAACTCTGTTCAGAAATATAAAGACATAGATGCTTGGAAACAAGATCCTGTGCTAAAAGAAGAAGCTTTTAATAAATTACAGGAAATCATGACAGAAGCAGGTGAACTTGAAAGACAGGCACCATATGATAAGGTTGTTAATAACTATTATGCAGAAAAAGTAAGCAAGTAATCTTTTATAATTAATTTATTCCAAGCCATTATATGGCTTGGAATTGTTATAATATTGGTTAAAATTAAGTAAAATTTCTTTACTTCTAAGGCAATAAATGTTATAATTATTGCAACTGAACATAGGAGAGAGAGGGGTTGATTTACTTGCCTAATAAAATAAAAAACATATTGGAAGAATATGTTAAAGGGTTATTAGAAATTGTTGGTAAAGATTTAAATAAGGTGATTTTATATGGCTCTTATGCAAGAGGAGAACAAGATGAAAATGGAGAGATAAGTGATATTGATATATTAATATTAGTAAATAATCTATCAAATGATAAAATCAAAAAAATAGAAAAAGAAATATTAGATTATAGCTATGATTTAGATTTGCAGTATAATATTTTACTATCTCCATTAGTTGAAAATATAAATAATTATAATAGTAGAAGAAAATATATGACATTTTATAAAAATGTAGAAAAAGAGGGAGTTGTATTAAATGGATGAGCAGGAAGTTCAAGATTTAGCAAAATATAGATTAGAACAATCAAAAGAAAACTTAGAAGAAAGAGTTAGTGAAGCAAGATTTCTTAGAGAGAAAAGTGACTATGTTGATTTTTATATTGTAACTAAAGATGAATGTAAAACACAAATTGAAACAGCAAAATTAATGATAGAAAATGCTGAAAAATATATTAATAAAAAACTTAATAAATAAAGGATGTAATATTATGAAAGAAATAGAACTAAGAAATGTAAAAGGTTGTACAGACTATTCACCAAGAGAACAATATATTAGAAATTATATATCAGACATATTAAAAAAGGTATTTGAAAAATACGGTTTCAAACCATTACAAACACCAATTTTATGCTATTATGACTTATTAGCATTAAAATATGATGAAGAAAATGACATTTTAAAAGAAGTATATAAAGTAATAGATCAAGGAAATAGAAATTTAGCTTTAAGATATGATTTAACAGTACCATTTGCTAAATACATAGCATTAAACCAAAATACAAAACTACCATTCAAAAGATATGAAATAGGAGAAGTATTCAGAAATGGTCCAGTAAAATTAGGAAGAGACAGAGAATTTATACAATGTGATGTAGATAGTGTAGGAATAGAAGGACAACTTGTAGAAGCAGAATTTGTTGCACTATATGTTGAAGCATATAATCAACTTGGAATAGATGTAATAATTAAATATAACAATAGAAAATTCTTATCAGGAATTATAATAGAAGCAGGTATTCCTGAAGAACTTGTTACAGATACAATAACAGTAATTGATAAATTTGAAAAACTTACAAAACAAGAATTAGAAAAAGAATTTGAAAAAATCGGTTTAAAAAAAGAACAAATTGATAAACTATTTATGTATTTAAATATGCAAGCAGACGAACTTACAAAACTTTCTGATAAAAATGATATCTTAAAACAAGGTGTAGAAGAATTAAACACATTGAAGTCATATATAGAAAAATTAGGCTTATTAGACTATGTTCAATTTTCACCATCATTAGCAAGAGGACAAGAATACTATACAGGAACAGTATTTGAAGTATATGTAAAAGATGGAAGTATAAAATCAAGCATAGGAGGTGGGGGACGTTATGATAAAATGATAACAGATTTTATCAATAATGGAAACCAATATCCTGCAGTAGGAATAAGCTTTGGTTTAAATGTTATATATGAAATCTTGAAAAATAGAGAAGAATTTACAGAAAATGCATTAACAGATATCTTCATAATACCTATGGGAACAGAAATTGAATGTTTAAAAATTGCAGAAACTCTAAGAAAAGCAGGATATAAAGTAGAAGTAGAAATGAAAAATAGAAAAATGAAAAAATCATTAGAATATGCAAATGAAGAAAATATACCATATGTATTAATACTTGGAGAAGACGAACTTGCACGAGGCTCTGTTACAGTAAAAAATATGAATGAAAAAACTCAAACAGAAATTTCTATGCAAAATTTAGTAGATGAATTCAAAAAAATAGCTAAATAATGAAGGAGGTCATATATGAAAAGAACCAAATTAGCTGAAAGAGTTTTACCTACATATACAAAAGGTGAAGAGATTTTCAATATGGTTACTCATATAATAGGAGGAGTTGCTGGAATAGCAACAATTGTGCTATGTAGTGTAATAGGTGCAATACATAACAATCCATATGGAATAGTTAGTGGAATAATATTTGGAGTTTCAATGTTATTTTTATATACAATGTCAAGTATTTACCATGGACTAAGCCCAAAACTAAAATCTAAAAAAGTATTTCAAATTTTAGATCATTGTGCTATATTTGTATTGATTGCTGGTTCATATACTCCATTTGCATTATGTACATTAAGAGAATATTCTACAGCATTAGGTTGGATTATATTTGGTGTAATTTGGGGATTTGCAATAATAGGAATTACATTAAATGCAATTGATTTAAAAAAATACAAAATGTTTTCTATGATATGTTATTTAATTATGGGATGGTGTATTATAGTTAAATGGAACATCCTACCAGAGCTATTAGGTACATCTGGATTTGTAATGCTTTTAACAGGTGGAATAATATATACAATTGGTGCAGTATTATATGGAGTTGGAAAAAAGCATAAATATATGCATTCGGTTTTTCATATATGTGTTTTTTTAGGAAATTTATTACATGTTTTATGTGTGTTAATGTATGTAATGTAGAAAGGAAGTTTTAAATGAAAAATAATAAAGTAACAGATTCAATTATTTATATAGGAGTAAATGATAAATATATTGATTTATTTGAAAATCAATATGTAGTACCTACAGGAATTACCTATAATTCATATGTAATTTTAGATGATAAAATTGCCGTAATGGACACAGTAGATATGAGAAAAACTGATGAATGGCTAACAAATTTGGAAAGAGCTTTAAATGGTAAAAAGCCAGATTATCTAATAGTATCTCATATGGAATCAGACCATTCTGATAATATAGAAAATTTAGCCAATAAATATCCTGAAATGAAAATCGTAGGTAATATGCAAACATTTAAAATGTTATCACAATTCTTTTCATTAGACTTAAAAGATAGAGCAGTTACAGTAAAAGAAGGAGATACACTAAATTTAGGAAAACATACATTACAATTTATTATGGCTCCAATGGTTCATTGGCCAGAAGTAATGGTAACATATGAACAAAGTGAAAAAATATTATTCTCAGCAGATGGTTTCGGAAAATTTGGAACAGTCCAAGAAGACTGGGAAGATGAAGCAAGAAGATATTATTTTAATATTGTTGGAAAATATGGTACAAATGTACAAGCATTACTTGCAAAAGCTTCAAAATTGGATATAGAAAAGATTTGTCCACTACATGGACCTATATTAGAAGAAAATTTAGAATATTATATTAATAAATATGATACATGGAGTAGTTACAGACCAGAAGAAGACGGAGTTTTAGTTGCATATGCATCTATTCATGGTAATACAGAAAAAGTAGCAAAAAAATTCGTAGAAATTTTAAATAATAAAGGTGTTAAAAATGCTGAATTAGTGGATTTAGCTAGAGCAGATATGTCAAAATCATTAGCTGATGCATTTAAATTTGATAAAATGGTTGTTGCTTCATCAACATATAATATGGAAATATTTACTTGGATGGATCATTTTGTAAGACATTTAGCAAGCAAAAATTATCAAAAAAGAAAAGTAGGTATAATTGAAAATGGTACTTGGGCACCAAATTCAGGTAAACTTATGAAAGAAGCTTTTTCAAAAATGAAAGATATAGCAATATGTGATACAATGGTAACTATAAAGTCTGCTCTAAAAGAAACAGATATCCCATCACTTGAAAAATTAGCAGAAGAAATATTAAAATAAAATTTTATATAGCAAAACCCAATTATTATAATTGGGTTTTGTTTTTATATTCATAAAAGGATTGGCTGAATTTGTTCACCATCCAGAGCATATTCAATTGTTTTTATTAAGTATGTTGGGTCAAATACAAGTGAACGAGGTTTAGTTATTGGATTATCTTGTTTAAATGGTACAAAATAATAATGTTTTCTATTAAGTAATTTACCTATATTCTCACCAGAAGCAGATAGCCCATTATTAGTAGATACTGCTATTACTACTGGTCTTTCGCGTCTTAAAACTGACTTCACAGCCATTGGTGCTGGTCCGTCAATTATATCATTTGCAAGTTTTGCTATAGTGTTACCTGTTGCAGGGGCAACAACTATTATATCTAACATGTCCTTTGGACCTAAAGGTTCAACTTCTTGAATAGTGTGTAGAATTTTTCTGCCTGTAACTTCTTCAATTTCGTTTATAAAGTCTTGTGCTTTGCCAAATTTAGTATCCATAGTATAACTATTATTAGACATTATAGGAAGCACTTCAGCCTTTAATTCTATAATATTTTTTAGTTGATTAATTGTTTTTCTAAATGTACAAAAAGAACCTGTAAAGACAAAACCTATTCTTTTTCCTTCTAATTTCACAATTTAATATTCCTCCTTTCATTCCATTTATATATAATATGTTTTTTTAATAGATTTTGTCGAGAAAAAAATAAAAAGTAGAACCGTAACTAAATTTAGCTACGGTTCAATTTTTTTAGGGCTGTATGTTTTGAAAATAATTCAAATAGTTTATCAAATCCTTTCTATCTTCAAAAGCGATTGTGTAAATTAAGCAAACTTCAGCATTAGCTAATCTAAAGAGACTTGAGACCTTTGGCGTTTCATGTTCAACTAATTTTCCGTTAAACTTGCTTAAATTCTGTAATACGAGAGTTTTTGCAATATACATTAGGATGCTTGGTAATGCTTCCCGAACTTCTGGTAAACTTACCATTGGACTATTTGAAACATACATTGTGGTTTCAACTATGTCTAAATATGAATATTTAACTTTGTTTGAGATAGTTAAATTTAAACCTATTCCATTAAATTGAAACATATCAAAACCTCCTAAAATTTTAAAAAGTATAGCACTAATATTAGTATATCATTTTTTAAAGTAGAAATCAATACATTATGTACACTAAGTTACAGTCTTATATTTCAAAAAGCATTTTTTCTTTATAAAATTTGTAAAGTCATTACAATTTCCCAAATTAAAGCCAGTTTTACTTACTAACGCTGCATCATTATCATTTATATAAAGATAAAAATAATCTTTAGTTTCAAAAACTTTATGAAGTTTAAAATAATAAAGTCTTTTTTTGTTAATAGTAAAAAAGTATTCATAAAATACAAATGTATATGCAATTTGCTTGTTATTTTTATATTCTTTTGTTGTTTTATTATATCGTTTTACAGGTAAGTAAAGTCTACAATATAAGAATAATATTAAAGCGAGAAATAAAATTAAACCTAGTAAAAAATTCTTATTTAACAAATTAATAATAGAACAATATATTAACATTATAGATAAGAGTAGGGTAGTTAGACCATATGATGTGTTATATTTATTACCATGAAACTTTATAAAGTTATTGTAGTTTTTTGAATTATATCTTGTTATATTTTTAAATAAAGGTTTTAAAAATTTAAGCTCCATTTTTTATTCCTTTCAATATATAAAATTTTTATAAATTTTTTGGATCTGCCAAAGGATTTGCTTCAACAGCATCACGAACCTGTTCATTACTTACATGAGTATAAATTTCTGTAGTTGAAATACTTCTATGACCAAGCAATTCTTGCAATGCTCTTATATCAACATTTCCATATTGATACATAAGTGTTGCTGCAGTATGTCTTAATTTATGTACAGATAGGTTTTTTGAATCTAATCCAGCTAATTTAAGTTCTTTATTTATTATAGCTTGTACAGTTCTATTACTAATTCTTTGTCTTTGTTCACTTAAAAATAATGCTTTCTCTGAATTCTTGCTATCATGTTTAATAGTATTAGCAGGGGGGCGGGTAGATAGGTAGTCATTTATAGCAATCATACATGATTTATTCAAATAAATTGTACGTTCTTTATTTCCTTTACCTATAACAGTCATTTTACATTCGCTAAAATCTATGTCATTGATATTAATTCCAACTAATTCAGATAATCTCATTCCGCAATTCAAGAATAGGGTAGTGATAGCATAATCTCTTTTATTATTTCTGTTATCTTCATGACTAGCAACATTTAATAGTTTTTTGCTATCATCTAAAGATAAGTATTTAGGCATACGTTTTTCTAGTTTAGGAGTTTCTAAATTTTGTGCAGGGTTTTCTTTTAATATTTTTTCTTTTTGAGTTAAGTATTTAAAAAATATTCTAATAGTAGAAATTTTTCTGGCACGGGTAGTAGCTTTACTTCTATTATCAATTGCTAAATGTGAGATATATGCATGTATGTCATTTAATGTTATTTTAGCCAAATCTTTTTCAGTAAATGAGGATATATCAATTTCGTCATAATTTGTCTTATTTGTCAATTTAAAGCGTATCATCATGAATTTTAAAAAGTTAGCTAAATCATAATTATATTCTTTAACAGAGTTAGGGGATTTGTTTAAAATAGTTATTGAATAATCTAAGAATGAATTTATATAGTCTGGATTTTGTTCTCTAGGTATCATTTTTCCCTCCGTTTATTTTTGTCATGGGGGACGGTCCTTTGTGGCAAAATAATTTTGTCAATGGGGACGTTCCTTGATGACAAATTTAATTAATTCTTTTTATATAATAACATTTTTCAAAATAAAAATAAATAGTTAGTTTTAAAAATTTTTATTGATTATAAATTTAAAAAGACAGATGTACTTAATTAAAAGTACATCTGTCCTTTATCAACTATTTGCCAAAATATAATAGCCATTTCATAGTTGATAAATCAATTTTTTCTTCTTTTAGTTCTTTTATTTTCTGGTTGTTTTCAATGTAAATATCAATTTCTTCTTGTACTAATGCATCTGCTTTTAGTTCAGGAAAATTAGTTACAAGTTCTATAAGATCTTGACTTTTTAAGTCAGAATATGCATTACTTTCGTAGTCCATATAGTCTTCTACTATTGAACCAATGCTTTGCTCAATTGATGTGTTTTCTTCCTCATACATTACAATTTTTTGATCAAGAACATGTTCGGTTGAAATAGACATCCAACAGTGAAATGTAAAGATTGCCAAACCTCCCATAATTAAAGATGAAAAGAAAGGAAAACCATCTTTACTTAAAATCCAACAAAATACCCATACTATTCCGAAAATTACTAAGAGAAGAATAAGCATAATTTACCTCCATGATTGCTTTTATGATGTTATAAAATACTATGTAAAGCTAAAAAGCAAAGGGGAGATACCCTTTTTACTAATTAGCATAAAAAAGGTAATAAATATGAGAAATCTCATATATTATTCTATATTTTATCACATATTAACATAAAAATCAATAGAATAACTATGATTTTATTTTAGACATTTATTACAAAAACTAAAAAATAAAATATTATAAATAATTTATAAGTTTTAACATAATTTATTAAGTGAAGAGTAGAGGAGTAACAAAAATATAGC
>ERZ1643249.578-NODE-578-length-41373-cov-7.572124_pt1 | contig 41373 bp, 37 predicted proteins | sample MGYA00579263_ERZ1643249 | MGnify/ENA primary metagenome ERZ1643249 (study PRJEB29033, sample SAMEA4952264) | chicken gut metagenome | biome: Broiler Chicken; feature: Gastrointestinal Tract; material: Caecum | place: Ireland | collected 2018 | study: Broiler...
GGAGTAGTCCACGCGCTTGCCCAGCAGGTTCTGGCGGAAGCGGCCCTGCTTGCCGCGCAGCAGGCCCGACAGCGATTTGAGTTCCCTGTTGCCGGCGCCCGACACGGCTTTGCCGCGCCTGCCGTTGTCTATAAGCCCGTCCACCGCTTCCTGCAACATTCTCTTTTCGTTGCGGATAATGATGTCAGGCGCGTTGATTTCTTTGAGTTTTTTAAGTCTGTTGTTTCTGTTGATGACTCTGCGGTACAGGTCGTTGAGGTCGCTGGTGGCGAATCTGCCGCCGTCCAGCTGCACCATAGGCCTGAGTTCCGGCGGAATGACAGGCAGCACGTCGAGAATCATCCATTCCGGCTTGTTGCCCGATTTGCGGAAAGCCTCGATGATTTCTATTCTCTTGACGGCGCGCAGTTTTTTCTGCCCGCTGGATTTTTCTATGATTTCTTTAAGTTCTTTGGACTCTTTTTCCAGGTCTACTTCCTGAAGCAGTTCTTTTATGGCTTCGGCGCCCATGCCCACTCTGAAAGCCTTGGCGCCGTACATTTCCTGCGCTTCGCGGTATTCCCTGTCGCTGATGACCTGTTTTTTGACCAGCGGGGTGTCGCCCGGGTCAAGCACGATGAAACTGGCAAAGTAAAGCACCTGTTCCAGCGCCTTAGGCGACATGTCAAGCACAAGACCCATGCGGCTAGGCACGCCTCTGAAATACCAGATGTGCGACACCGGCGCGGCAAGTTCAATGTGCCCCATGCGCTCGCGGCGCACTTTGGCTTTGGTTACTTCGACGCCGCACTTGTCGCAGACGACGCCTTTGTAACGGATGCGTTTGTATTTTCCGCAATGGCACTCCCAGTCTTTGGTAGGCCCGAATATTCTTTCGCAGAACAGACCGTCTTTTTCAGGTTTCAAAGTACGGTAGTTGATGGTTTCCGGCTTGGTTACCTCGCCGTGGGACCATTCTCTGATTTTTTCAGGAGACGCGATACCTATCTGTATAGAATCAAAGTTATAAAGTTCAAACATTCTATTTGCTCCTCCTATTATTCTTCGTCATCGTCATTGTCAAACAACGAGTCGAGTTCGAAACCGTCGTCGAAACCGTCGTCGGCGCTGTCGAAACTGAAATCGTCTTCCACCACGCCCGCGCCGATTTCCTCGTCAAACGTGAGGTCGACTTCTTTGCGGTCGTCGGTGGATTTGATTGCCGCGGCGAGCATATCCTGCTCGTCGTCAATCATCTCGCCGATGGTGACTTCCTCTTTGTCTTCGCTGAGAACTTTGACGTCCAGAGCAAGGCTTTGCAGTTCCTTGATAAGCACCTTGAACGCCTCAGGTATGCCCGGGTCGGCGATGTTCTCGCCCTTCACGATGCTTTCGTAAGTCTTGACGCGGCCGACGATGTCGTCGGATTTGACCGTCAGGATTTCCTGCAATATATTTGTCGCGCCGTAGGCTTCCAGCGCCCACACTTCCATTTCGCCGAAACGCTGTCCGCCGAACTGCGCTTTGCCGCCCAGAGGCTGCTGGGTGACAAGGCTGTAAGGGCCTATGCTTCTGGCGTGAATCTTGTCGTCTACAAGGTGGACGAGTTTGAGCATGTACATATAGCCGACGGTCACGCGGTTTTCAAACGGCTGACCCGTTCTGCCGTCGTACAAGGTAACTTTGCCGTCAACTTTGCCCGTTTCAGGGTTCGTCATACAGTTCTGTTCGAACAGTTCTTTTATGTCGTTTTCCGTGGCGCCGTCAAACACCGGGGTGGAAACTTTCCAGTCCAGCATTTTGGCTACCAGCCCCAGGTGCACTTCCAGCACCTGACCGATATTCATACGGCTAGGCACGCCCAGCGGGTTAAGCACGATTTGCAGCGGCGTGCCGTCTTCCATAAACGGCATATCCGCCTCAGGCAGTATGCGGGAAATAACGCCCTTGTTGCCGTGGCGGCCCGCCATTTTGTCGCCGACGGAAATTTTTCTCTTCTGGGCGATGTAAACCCTCACGAGTTTGTTGATGCCCGGGTCGAGTTCGTCTTTGTTTTCCCTTGTAAAGATTTTGACGTCCACGACAATGCCGCCTTCGCCGTTAGGCACGCGCAGCGACGTGTCCCTGACTTCTCTCGCCTTTTCGTTGAAGATGGCGCGCAGCAGTCTTTCTTCGCTGGTCAGTTCGGTTTCGCCCTTAGGCGTAACTTTGCCGACGAGTATGTCGCCCGGCCTCACTTCTGCGCCGATGCGGATGATGCCGTCTTCGTCCAGGTCTTTAAGGGCTTCCTCGCCCACGTTCGGGATATCCCTGGTGATTTCCTCGGCGCCCAGTTTGGTATCCCTTGTTTCAATTTCGTGTTCTTCGATATGTATCGAAGTGAAGACGTCTTCCTTGACGAGTTTTTCGCTTATGAGAATAGCGTCTTCGTAGTTATAGCCTTCCCACGACATAAAGCCGATGAGAATATTTTTGCCGAGAGCCAGCTCGCCGCCTTCGGTGGAGTGCCCGTCGGCAAGCGTGTCGCCTTTGAGCACCACGTCGCCCACGTTGACAATCGGACGCTGGTTGATGCAGGTGCCCTGGTTGCTGCGCACGAACTTTTTGAGCCTGTATTCGTGAATTTCGCCCTTTTCGTCCTTGACGCATATTTCGTCGGCGGTGCTTCTTGTCACGACGCCGTCGGTTTTGGAAATAATCATTACGCCGCTGTCTCTCGCGATGCGGTATTCGGTACCGGTGGCGACGATAGGCGCTTCGGTTTTAAGCAGCGGCACAGCCTGCCTCTGCATGTTGGAACCCATCAGGGCGCGGTTGGTGTCGTCGTTTTCCAAAAACGGAATAAGGCTGGTGGCTATTGAAATAAGCTGTTTAGGGCTGACGTCCATATAGTCCACGACGTCGGCGGGATATTCCGCTATATCTTCTCTGTGACGGCAGTTGACACGCTCTTTCGCGAAGAAGCCGTCTTCGCCGAGCGGTTCGTTTGCCTGCGCCACGATGTAGTTGTCTTCTTCGTCCGCGGTGAGATAGTCTATGTGGCTTGTAACCACCCTGTTGACTTTGTCCACCTTTCTGTACGGCGCTTCGATAAAGCCGTATTCGTTGATGCGCGCGTAAGTCGCCAGCGACGTGATAAGACCGATGTTCTGACCTTCAGGCGTTTCAATCGGGCACATACGTCCGTAATGCGAGTGGTGAACGTCACGCACGTCGAAAGTGGCGCGCTCCCTGTTGAGACCGCCCGGGCCCAGAGCCGAAAGTTTTCTCTTGTGCGTAAGTTCGGCAATCGGGTTGGACTGGTCCATAAACTGCGACAGCTGCGACGAGCCGAAAAACTCTTTAATCGCGCTGGTCACGGGACGCACGTTGATGAGCGACTGCGGCGTCGCCTTGTCGATTTCCTGAATGGCCATTCTTTCTTTAATGACCCTTTCAAGACGGCTGATACCCACGCGGAACTGGTTTTGCAGCAGTTCGCCCACGCTTCTGACCCTTCTGTTGCCCAGGTGGTCGATGTTGTCCACGCAGCCCAGACCGTATTTGAGATTAAGGTTGTAACTCACGGTGGCTATGATGTCTTCCCTGGTGATGTGTTTAGGCGTCAGCACGTCCACGCTGTCTTTAATGGCCTGATAAACGCTTTCCTTGTCGCCGCCGTTTTCCAGAATTCTGTTGAGTTCCGTAAGGTTGGCGAATTCCAGCACGCCCAGTTCCTTAGGGTTGACGTCGGCGAAATCAGGCGAATATTTGGCGAGGTAATATTTAAGGTCCACCACGTTGTTGCCGATGACCTTGACCTTGCCCGAATCGGTCGAAATATAAACGACGTTGACGCCGGAATGCTGTATTTCATACGCCTTATCCGCGTCGAGTTTGTCGCCGGCGCGCGCGATTACGCTGCCGAAAGCCTCAACGTCTTCCGCCAAGGTGTGCCCCTTAATTCTGTTGGCGAGGGAAAGTTTTTTGTTGAATTTGTATCTGCCGACGCGCGCGAGGTCATAGCGCCTAGGGTCAAACAGCAGGTCGTTGAGCTGTTTTTTGACGGATTCGTCGGTAGGCACTTCGCCCGGGCGAAGTCTCTTGTACAACTCGATGAGACCTTCCCTTTCGCTCTTGGTCACGTCCTTTTCCAGAGTTTTTTCCAGATTTTCGTCATGGCCGAAAGTGGCGATGATTTCATCGTCCGTGCCGAGACCGATGGAACGCAAAAGTATCGTGGACGCCAGTTTCCTGGTTCTGTCCACGGCGACCCAAAGCACGCCGTTGGCGTCGGTTATAAATTCCAGCCACGCGCCCCTGTTCGGAATGACGGTGGTGTTGAACATTTCTTTATTGCCGAATTTGTCCTTTTCTTTGGCGGCGTACACGCCCGGAGAGCGCACAAGCTGACTGACCACGACGCGCTCGGCGCCGTTTATAATAAAGGAGCCGTTGTCCGTCATGAGCGGGAAATCGCCCATAAACACTTCCTGATCTTGGATTTCACCTGTATCTTTACGCAGCAGGCGCACTTTTATTTTGAGCGGGCTGGCGTAAGTGGCGTCTCTCTCGCGGCACTCGGCTTCGGTATACTTGGACTTTTCGTCGAGCGTATGTTCGAGAAAATACAACTCGAAATGTCCGCTGTAATCCTGTATAGGTGAAAAATCTTTGAATACTTCGGCGATTCCCTCCCTGATAAAGGTGTCGTATGAATTTTTCTGCACCTCGATGAGGTTAGGAATATCCAACACGTCCTTGATTCGTGAAAAAGAGAATCTTTCGCGCTTGCCGAACTTTACTGGATGAATGTTAGCCATTGACACTGCTTCTCCTTGTCAAAAAGATAAATTTCACAACTTATTGTGGGGCAAAATACGAACGGAAAACATGCTTCCCCGCCCGCCCTTTGGCTTAAAAAGGACAAAAGGACACTTTACTACACGATAATAATGCATTTGATATCATAACACAAGCCTTGTCAATAGTCAAACGGTATAACGAAATTTTTTTCATTTTTTTGCGGCGCCCCGCATAACGCCCAAACGGCTTGAATATACTTTTGTTTTGTGCTAAATTTATATTAAAGAACGATATTCTACAAGGACGGAAAATTTATGCGGCTTGACAAATTTCTCAAAGTTTCCAGAATACTCAAACGCAGGACGGTGGCAAACGACGCCTGCACGGGCGGCAGGGTGACGGTCAACGGCAGAACGGCAAAACCGTCGGTTCAGCTCAAAGTGGGCGACGTTGTGGAAATAGCCTTCGGCGGCGGCGCCATGAAGTTCAGGGTGGCGGAAATCGCCGAGACCTCCCGCAAGGAACAGGCGGAAAAAATGTATGAAATTATTGACTGACGAAACATTCGCCAAAGGAGTGTAACCATGAAAAGAAGCGCCGTTATAGTGGCGGGCGGCGAAAGCAGCCGCTTTGAAAAAAACAAACTGTTCGCCTCTCTCTTCGGAAAAACGCTGATAGAAATCACCGTGGGCAACTTTATCGGCATAGCCGACGAAATCGTGCTGGTGGTCAACCCCAAAGACATGCAGCGCATGACGCTGCTGTTCTGCGGCACCGGCGTCAAACTCACCACCGGCGGACACACCCGCGCGCAGTCGGTGATGTGCGGCCTCAGGGCGCTGTCGGCGGACAGCGGCGTGGTGGCCATTCACGACGGGGCGCGTCCTTACGCCTCGCGTAAACTTATAGAGCAGTGCTTCGCCGAAGCCGAAAAAAACGGCTCGGCGGTGCCGGTGGTCAGCGCCGTCGACACGGTGTATATCAAGGAAGGCGACGAAGTCAAATTCGTGGATAAACACAAAATATGCAACGTGCAGACGCCGCAGGCCTTTATTACCGGACGCATAAAGGAAGCCTACGACCACCGCGACGAAGCGGCGGCGTACACCGACGACTCGCAGGTTTATATGCACCGTTTCGGCAAAATACGGTTTATTCAGGGCGAAACGACAAACGTCAAAATCACCTACCCCACCGACCTGTACGGCACGGCGATAGGCAGCGGCTACGACGCCCACAGGCTGGCGGACGGGCGCAAACTCGTGCTTTGCGGCGTGGAAATTCCGTTTGAACAGGGTCTTGACGGGCACAGCGACGCCGACGTGGCGGCGCACGCCATAATGGACGCCGTGCTGGCGGCGATTGGCGAAAGGGACATAGGCACGCAGTTTCCCGACACCGACATGCAGTATAAAGACGCTTCCAGCATGCTGCTCATGCGCCGCGTGGCGAAAATGGCGGCGGACAAAAAAGCCGCCCCGCAAAGCGTCAGCTGCGTGATTATAGCGCAAAAGCCGAAACTGGCGGACTACATTCCGCAAATGGCCAAAAACGTGGCGGACGCGCTTGGCATTCCCGAAAGCCGGGTGAGCGTTTCCGCCACCACCACCGAAAACCTCGGCGTCACGGCGGAAGGCAAAGGCATTGCCGCTCAGGCAACCTGCCAGGTGATGTTTTATTGACAAAACAATACGCAAAAGAAACGCCGGCGGCGTTTCTTTTTTTTGCCGTGAAACCGGCGAAATCAAAAAATCCCCGCGACGGGGATTTTTGTTTTCCGTTATTTTTTCTTTCTGTCGAGAATAAGCACGGCGGCGATAGCCGCGATGAGCAAAGCGGCGTCGCCAATCACCAGCCATTTTTCAAATTCCACAAAAAAACTGACCAGCATAAAGACGGCGCACACGATGATGACCGCGCCGAGAATATAATACAAAGTCTGTTTCATTTCACAGTTCCCTTCTGTTTTCAATGGCCTTTGACAAAGTTACTTCGTCGGCGTATTCCAGGTCGCTGCCTATGGATATGCCCTGCGCTATACGGCTCACTTTGACGCCCAGCGGTTTCAGCAGCCTGGCGATATACATAGCCGTGGCCTCGCCTTCCACGTCGGGGTTGGTCGCCACGATTACTTCTTTCACGTTGTCCGTGCCCACCCTGGCAACGAGTTCTTTAAGCCGTATGTCGTTGGGGCCGACGCCTTCCATGGGGCTGAGCACCCCGTGCAGAACGTGATACACTCCGTTATAGTCCCGTATGCGCTCGATTGCCATCACGTCTTTCGGGTCTTTCACCACGCACACAACGCTTCTGTCTCGGGTGCCGCAGATTTCGCACGGGTCACGGTCGGTATAATTTCCGCACACGCTGCAATACTTCACGTTGTTTTTGGCGTAAAGCAGGCTGTCGGCAAAGTCTTTCACTTCGCTCTCGCTCATGTTAATCACTTTGAGAGCGTATCTCTGCGCCGTTTTCTGCCCCACGCCAGGCAGTTTCTGAAACGCCCCTATCAGCCTGGCGATAGGTTCGATAAAATCTTTCATCAGAACATTCCGCCCATGCCGCCGGCAAGAGGACCCATTTTTTCCTTGGTTGTTTCGTCTGCCAGAGCGCAGGCGTCGTTAAACGCCGCCGTTACAAGGTCTTCCAGCATTTCGATGTCGTCGGGGTCGACGGCTTCTGGCTTAATCGCCACCGCCGTCACCTTTTTGTCACACGTCATGGTGATTTCCACCAGGCCGCCGCCGGCGCTCCCCGTAACCTCCGTTTCGGCAAGTTCCTGCTGCGCCTTCTGCATCTGCTGCTGCATCTGCTGCGCCTGTTTTATTATATTCTGCATGTTGCCCATGCCGCCGCCGTATCCGCCGCCGTATTTTGCCATAGTTCTTTCTCCTTTTTTCAATTATTCGATATCGCGGAAAACCGCCTTTATTTTACTTTCAGGTTTTCTTCGCCTATAAGATGCCGCAGTTCTTTTATGTCGTCATCCACTGACGAACCCCCGGTTTCTTTCAGGTCGAGCCGCAGTTTCAGTCCGCTTTCGCCCTTCACCAGCCCGGCCAGGATTTCCAGGTTGGCCGTGCGGCTGAAAAGCGAGTACTGCGTGCCGTTGACTTCCAGCACCAGTTCGTCGCCGCTGACATACATGTTGTCTATCTCGGCGCACGCCGCCGACAGCACCATGCTGTCCTCTCCACGCACGTCTTTGAGCACCTTTGCCCAAATCGCGCGCCCCTGAGCGAAATCCTTGCTTTTTGCCTGGGTTACGTCATTTTTTTTTTGACCGTCCGCGAGCGGGACGGCGCCGTGCCTTTCCAGATAAGCCACGCGCTTTTGCAGTTGTTTTATCTTGTCGTCGCTGTCGTCGGCAGCCACCCTCAGGCACGCCACCTCGAAAGTCACTCTCGGGTCTATGGCGTATTTCAAATCGACTTCCGCCTTGTTGAAATCTTCCAGCGCCGACAGCAGTTTTTCCGTGTCCTGTTTTTCCGCCTGCGCCGACAGCCTGGCGAATATGTCTTCCGGAAGATTGAGTATCTTTTGCGGCTCGGAGCACTGTCTGCACACCAGCATGTCCCTCACATGCACAGCCACGTCTTTCGCCAGCACCGACACGCTCTTGCCCGAGCGGCATATTTCGTCCACCGTTTTGAGCACGCCGGCCGTGTCGCCGCCGAATATATATCCGGTCAGTTCAAAAATTTTATTTTTATCGGTGGCGCCCAGTATCTGCAAAACGTCGCCGTACTCTATTTTGCCGTCGGCGAACGCCACGCACCTGTCCAGCACGGACAAGGCGTCTCTCACGCTGCCTTCGCCCGCCACTGCCACGGCGTTCAGCGCTTCTTTGGTATATTCCACGCCGAGTTCGGCAAGTATGCCAGACATAAGTTCGGTCAGGGCGTCCACGCTCACGAGTTTGAAATCGAAACGCATGCACCTTGACAATATCGTCGCCGGCACTTTCTGCACTTCCGTCGTGCACAGTATAAACACAACGTGCGACGGCGGCTCTTCCAGAGTTTTAAGCAGCGCGTTATAAGCGCTGTCCGTCAGCATATGCACTTCGTCGATGATATAAACTTTATATTTCCCCACCGACGGCAGATATCCCACGCGCTCACGCAGTTCTCTTATCTCGTCCACCCTGTTGTTGCTGGCGCCGTCGATTTCGATTATATCCATGTTGTTGGGCTTTATGAGTTCACGGCACGCTTCGCACTCGTTGCACGGGTTGCCGTCCTTTGGCCGCAGACAGTTTATCGCCCTGGCGAAAATCCTCGCAGCGCTGGTCTTGCCTGTACCCCTGGTGCCGGTAAACAGATAGGCATGCCCCACCTTATCGTTTTTTATCTGGTTGGTGAGCGTCCTGACGATATGCTCCTGACCGATGAGTTTGTCAAACGTCGTCGGACGGTATTTTCTGTAAATTGCCAGATATGCCATGTTTTTACCTCTGTAAATATTTTGCCAGTTTGGCGCGCGCCCGCTGCAAAGCGTTGTCCACCGACTTGACTGTTATGCCGTTTTTTTCGGCTATTTCGTCATAAGAAAAACCGTCGGTAAAGGCGCTGACCACTTTCTTTTCCAGTTTGCTGAGATTTTTGTCTATAATCCCGTCCAGCAGCACGTCCTGCTCTTTGCCGATGACCACGCTTTCCGGCGAAAGGGCGTCGGCGTTCATCGCGGCGCTTTCCAGCGGAAGGGCGGCGTTGAGCGTTTTGTTTTTGTAAGTGTTGTTTTTTCTGACGCAGTTGATGATTTCCCTGTTGACGCACATCATGGCGTACGCCTCGAAATCTTCCGACCTGCTTTTGTCGAAAGTTCCTATCGCCTTGAACAGCCCCAGCATTCCTTCCTGCGCCAGGTCGTCCAGGTCGCCGCCGATTAGAAAATATCCCCTGGCGGCTTTTTTAACCTTGTCTTTATACAGCCGCAAAAGAGCGTCGGTAGCGTCGCTGTCGCCCCCGCGGGCTTTTTCTATAAGTTCATAGTCCATAATTATTTCAGCCGCTGACGCAGCGCCTCATACACAACCACGCCGCAGGCGACGGAAGCGTTGAGCGAATTGACCTTGCCCCTGAGCGGCAGCGCCACGGTCTTGTCGCAGGCTTTAGCGGTGACGGGTCTCACCCCGTTGCCTTCGCCCCCTATGACGAACGCCGCTTTGCCCGTCAGGTCGGCCGAGTATATGTTTTCGCCGTCCATATCGGCGGCGTAAACCCACACGCCGGCGCTTTGCAGTTCCTCTATCGCCGAAACGATGTTTGTCACCCTGGCGATTTTCATATGCTCCGCCGCGCCCGCCGAAACCCTGACGACGGTTTCGTTGACGCCCGCCGCCCTGTGTTTGGGGATTATCACCCCGTGCACGCCGGCGCACTCGCACACCCTGATTACGCTGCCCAGGTTGTGCGGGTCTTCCACTCCGTCAAGCAAAACGATAAAAGCGTCTTCGCCGCGGTTTTCCGCCTCGGCGAGTATGTCGGACACTTCGCAGTACTCGAAATCGGTGACTTTGGCTATAAAACCCTGGTGGCGTTTCGTCACACTGAGCCTGTCCATGGCGTTTTTGTCGAGATATTGCAGTTTGATTCCCTTCTGCCTCGCCATCGCCACAATCTGATGATTCTGCCCTTTTTCCACCAGCAGGGCGTCTATTGTGACGCCGCTTCTGAGCGCCTCCATAACGGCGTTTTTGCCTTCAACGTTCATTTGTTCAACCCGTCTCGTATTTTTTTGACTTCTTCCTGCCTGCCGCAAGACTTGGCGCCTTCCGTGCACCTTCCGGCGTAGCAGTTAGGACCCGCCGAAGCGAATATGTGCGGCGCCTTTTCCAGCGCCAGCCTGAGCATCTGCCAGGCAACTTCCCTGATTTCCCACTGCGCCCTGAAACAGCACCTTAAACTGAAAAAGTGCAGCAGTTCCCTGGCGTTCATGGTAACGATCATTTTTGTTTCGGCGGCGTTCGGAAGCACGAAACGTGCGTCCTCGTTGCTCTTTTCGCCTTTGCCGCCCAAGAGACTCTGCCATTCGGCGTACCAGAGGCGCGCCTGCTCCATCTGGCTTTCAAACTTCTTTACCGCTTCTTCGCCCAGCGCCTCGATTGCCGGCGGCACGACGTAGTTGAAACTTTCCGCGGCGGAAACGTAACGCTGGCTTTTGACGGAAAAACTCGCCACCCTGTGCCTTGTTATCTGCGCCAGAAAAGCGCGCGACACGCCTTCTATGCCGAATGTAAAAGAAGCGTGCTCCACCGGCGACTGGTGTCCCATGTTGGCAAGCCTGCCCAGAAACGCCGCCACGGCGGCGTCGCTCATTTTTTCGTCAAGGTCTTCTATCGTGGCGTCCGAATAGCAAAGTTTGGCCGCCAGAGCCACCGTGCGCTCAGGCTCGCCCGTATATTGCAAAAGTTTAACCGTGGGTTTTACTCTCGGCATAATTCTTCCCTCGCTTTAAGCAAAAATTTCAGTCTGTCTTCCTGCCCCGAAAGGTACAGGTATCCGATAAGCGCCTCAAAGGCGGTGGCTTTTTTATAATCGCTGAGCGTGGCGTGCTTCGCCACGGAATGGGTTTTGGCGTTTTTCGCGCGGCGGAACACGCCCGCCTCTTCCTCGGTAAGCATACCGATAATGGCGTCCGCCGACACGGCCTGTCCCGCCGCCCTGACGATTTTCGTCGCCTCGGCGTGCAGCGCGCCGTTTTTCGCGTCGCTGGCGGCAATGACCTTTTCTCTCGCGTAAAGCGTGTATACCGCGTCGCCCACAAACGCCAGCGACAGCGGACTCAGCATTTTTGCCTGCTCACGGCTCATTTCGGGAAAAAATCTCAACGGCCACCTCTCGGATTTTTATACAGTATAACACAACAGACAGGGTTTTTTCAACTCAAACGGCGGCGGCGGCAAAAAAAGAGAGCGGCGCGGCTCTCTCATATGCCGGCGCCGCTCATATAATACAACGCGCCGCGGACTATGACTTCCGCCAGACTGTCGCGATAAACGCCGTCTGTCAGTTTTTTTTCGTCGTCGGGGTTGGAAAGAAACCCGCACTCGACAATGACGCTGGGCGCCGAAGTGCATTTGAGCATATAATAATCGCCCGCGAGCGCCGAGTGCCCGTTGCCCGTGAAACCGTTCAGCATTGTCTGCATACTGTCGGCGAGAGCCTTGCCGGCGGCGCTGCCGCCGTCGTAAAACACCTGCGGCCCGCTCCGCGACGGCGACGAAAATTTGTTCATGTGCACCGAAATGACCATGTCGGCCTTCGCCTCGTTTATTATCTCCCTGCGGCGGCGCATATCCCGCTGTTTGAAGCCGCCCGTGGCGGAACCGTAAAGCCCGTTTTCGTCTGTCCTGGTCATCACCGTTCTGAAACCGCAGTTTTCCAGTTTGTCTTTGATGAGATAAGCCATGGCAAGGTTGAGGTCGCTTTCCCTGACGCCCGTCGTCGTCCCCACAACCCCGCCGTCAATGCCGCCGTGCCCGGCGTCCAGCGCGACGACATAATCGTAATACGCCTCGGCGCCGGCCCGGTATGTGAACAAAGTCAGCGCGTACACCATAGCACACACCGCCGCCACACACAAAGCAGCGCCTGTCCACACCGCTTTTTTTATCAAAAATCCGCCTTTTTCCGTCATTTTTCGCATTTTTCGCCCCGAAAAAGCGTCAGAAAACAAAAGTAATCCACTTATCCACAAAGTTATCCACAAAAACGTTTGTTCGTGTGGACAACATGTTTCACGCTTTCCGTGGAATTATTACGCGCGCTTTTTCTCACGAAAATTGTATGAACGGGCGGCGCGGTTTATTACAAAACGGACGCCCCGACTGCTTTTTCCAGCACGCTGTGGATGTCGCCCTTGACGGAAACCGCCCTGTCAGCTATTTCCGGCGGCACAAACGGCTCGTTCGCGTTGATTGAGTAAAACCGGGCGCAGGGGTTTTCCAGCGTCCCGCGCCAGAAAGGATATTTAATGACGCCCGGGGTGTCGTACCCCACGCCCAGTTCCAGATACAGAATTTTTCCGTTTTTCGTCCTTTCGGCAAACTCCCCGTACCGCCGCGCGGCGGCGTGCCAGCCGTCGTCCTCGACGAATTTGTCGTCGCACCTGAGGTTTGTGGTCATGGGCGCGCCGCACTTCGGGCAAAACGGCACCAGTTCGCCGGGCACTTTGCAGTCCTTCTGCCGCCTGACCATTTCCGTGACAACGTCTTTGTTGTCGTAAGTGCCGTTGTGGCACGGCACAGAGCACTGCCACAGCCCGTAGTCGCCCTGCGTGTAAAACAGCCTTTGTTTGTCAAACCCCGCCTTTTGGAAACAGTGGTCGACGTTGGTGGTAAGCACGAAATAATCTTTGTCTTTCACAAGCCGGTAAAGCAGGTTATATGTGTTTTTCGGCGGGTCGCGGTATCTGTTCAAATAGGTCAGTCTGCTGAAAAACGCCCAGAATTCTTCCGGCGTGGCGTAAGGATAAAACCCGCCGCTGTACCCGTCGGTCAGGCCGTATTTCTCTATAAAATCGGCAAAATTCTTTTTGAAACCGTCGCCCGAATAATCAAACCCCGCCGAGGCGGAAAGCCCGGCGCCTGCGCCGATCATAACGTAGCGCGCGGCGGATATCCGGCGGACGAGCAGTTCAGCGGCCGCCGAGCAGTCTGTCATATATGTCGTAGTCTTCCTGTCCGAACACATCGAATATCACCTCCGGGGCGTTTGCTTTGTTTTTGCGATATCGTCTGACGGTATCCACGGCAATTTCCGCCGCCCTTTGCCGCGGAAAGCCGAATTCCCCCGTGGACACGCAGCAAAACGCCAGTGTTTTCAGGTTATACTCCGCCGCCTTGTCCATGCACGAAACGTAGCAGGAGCGCAAAAGCTGCTCGTCCATGCCGTCCGGCACGCCGCTCACAACAGGGCCCACTGTATGCAGCACGTATTTTGACGGCAGGTTGTACGCGGGGGTTATTTTGACGCCGCCCGCTTGCTCGTCATGCCCCTGCTCTTCCATTATCTCGCGGCATTTAAGCCGCAGCTGCACGCCGGCGGCGGAATGTATGGCGTTGTCCACACAGCCGTGGCACGGCACGAAACACCCCAGCATCTTGCTGTTTGCGGCATTTACTATCCCGTCGGCGGCAAGCAGAGTAATGTCGCCTTTCCACAGATACACGCCATTTTCCCTTTCTGTCAGCGAGCGCGGCTCCGCCACTCCTTTTGCGGCGGTTTCGGCGCGCAGATAGTCGTCCTGCACCGCCAGAAACTCGCCGCTGATTTCCACGGGCGGGCGCAGGTTCATAAGACTCCGCAAAAGACGCCGCTTTTCGCCTTCGCCGTCAGGAACGGCGACGCTTCTGTATGCGGGGTTTTCCGCCAGAAGATAATTGATGAGGTAATCGAGTTTCGCCGTCTGATTCATAAATCTCTCCTTTCCACCGCGCCGTAAGGGCAGACCTCCGCGCAGTTGCCGCAGCGCAGACAGTTGTTTTGCCTGATGACGGCTTTTTCGCCGATGTCCACGCAGTTTTGCGGGCAGACTTCGGCGCATTTGCCGCAGGCGCGGCATTTGTCCGTCACGAAATATCCGCCGCTTGTCTCTCCGCCGCCGAAAGCCATATCGAAGCGTTCTATCGGCTTTTTAGACAGGTCAAACCACTCGCAGCGGCCTTTATACAGTTTGAAAGCGGCAAGCGCGCTTCTCGACTTTTCCGTGGGATAAATTTCGTACATATAGAGGTTTTTGTCCAGCAGCCTTTTGAGGGTCTCCGCGCTTTCTTCCCTGACCTCGCCGCTCACCGAGGCGGCCGCCCTTGTCATGGTGCTGTCGCCCTTTATGCCGGTCAGCGACACGTATCCGCCCCTTTTCAGCCGGGAATAAAAATTTTTGCCCCGCGCCGTCAGAAAATACAGCCCCGTTTCGTCGCAGTCCATCACGTCGGCGGCACAGGTGACGGGTCTGTCCCGTTCGTCCGCGGTCGCCATGACCACCGTGCGCGCCTCGCCCGGCAAAAACAAAAACACGTCTTTGACTCGCATAATTCTCTCCGCGCACAATGATAAAACTTATTTGTTGTAATGTCAAGCATTACAATGAAAATCAAAAATAAAGGCGGACATTGCGTCCGCCGCGTTATTTTGTTTTTAATGTCAGCGTCGGGCAGGCGTTGAGCGAAAAATCGGCTATATCCTTGTTTTCTCTCATCAAAAAGTACCCCTGCGCGGCAATCATGGCGGCGTTGTCGCCGCAGTATTTCAGCTCGGGCAGAAACAGCGCCACGCCCTTTTTCGCGCATGTTTCGGCGGCGTACTCTCTGAGATAACTGTTGGCGCCCACTCCGCCGGCGACGCACAGTTTTTTTACCGATGCCGCGGCGATATCCGCCGCCTCGTCCACAAGCCCCTTCACCGCCGCCACGGTAAAACTCTTCGCCACGTCGTTTTTGTTTATTTCCAGCCCCTTCTGGCTCATGTTGTGCACGTAATTTATGACGCCGGTTTTAAGTCCGCTGTAACTGAAATTTCCGTCTTTTATCACGGCGGATTTGAAATCGGCAGTGTTTTTCCCTTCGCGGGCGAGTTTGTCCACCCACACGCCGCCGGGATAAGGCAGCCCCAGCGTACGCGCCACTTTGTCGAACGCTTCGCCGCAGGCGTCGTCTATCGTGGTTTTCAGCACGCTGTAATCGGTGTAACTCTCCACCATGACGACGGCGGTATGTCCGCCGCTGGCAAGCAGGCACACGAACGGCGGTTCAAGTTCGGGATGGGTAATATAATTGGCGCATATATGCCCCTCTATGTGGTTAACCTTTATGAGAGGCACGCCCGTCGCCTGGCTCAGCGATTTGGCGAAAGACACGCCCACAAGCAAAGCGCCCACCAGCCCCGCGCCGTATGTCACGGCGATGCCGTCAAGGTCAAAGGGCGTCACGCCCGCCTCGTCCAGGGCGGCTTTAACCACGCAATCGATGTTGCGCACATGGTTGCGGCTGGCTATTTCCGGCACCACTCCGCCGTATTCTTTGTGTATTTCTATCTGCGAGTTGACAACGCTTGACAGCACCTGCCGCCCGTTTCTGACGACGGCGGCGGCGGTTTCGTCGCACGACGACTCGATGCCGAGTATAACGACGTCCTTCATCACAAAGCCTTCTGCAAATAGTCTTCTATAAACGGCTGAATGTTGCCGTCCATAACCTCGTTGATATTAGGGTTTTCAAAGCCCGTGCGGTGGTCTTTGACCAGCGTGTAAGGGCAAAAGACATATGAGCGTATCTGGCTGCCCCACTCGATTTTCTTTATTTCGCCTTTAATGGACATGGCTTCTTCCATCTGCTCGCGCTCTTTGAGTTCGATGAGTTTGCTCCGCAGCATTTTCATTGCCTGTTCGCGGTTCTGAATCTGGCTGCGCTCGTTCTGGCACGCCACGATTATGCCGGTCGGGATATGCGTTATGCGTATGGCGCTTTCCGTCTTGTTGACGTGCTGGCCGCCCGCGCCGCTGCTGCGGTAAGTGTCCACTTTAAGGTCTTTGTCCTCGATGACCACGTCAATGTCGTTGTCGATTTCCGGCATGACTTCCAGCGAAGCGAAAGACGTGTGCCTGCGCTTGTTGGCGTCGAAAGGCGAAATACGCACCAGCCTGTGCACGCCCTTTTCGGCTTTGAGATATCCGTAAGCGTTGACGCCGTTGACCTGAAAAGTCACGCTCTTTATACCCGCCTCGTCGCCCGGCAGCATGTCCATTTCCACAACCTTGTAGCCCCTGCGCTCGCAGTATCTGGTGTACATGCGGTAGAGCATGCCGGTCCAGTCCTGCGCCTCGGTGCCGCCCGCGCCGGCGTGCAGCGTGAGAATGGCGTTGTTGGCGTCGTATTTGCCGCGCAGCAGCGTGGAAATATACAACTCGCCGATTTCCTTTTTGAGCCGTTCGCACTCGGCGGCGGTTTCTTCCAGCATGGCTTCGTCGTCGCCGCACATGTCCAGAAGTTCGTCGCACCCCGAAAGCGACGAGGTCAGTTTTTCCAGTTCTTCCAGTTTGTATTCTATGTTTTTGGCTCTCTGCGCCACTTTCTGCGCCGTCTGCACGTCGTTCCAAAAGCCCTCGGCGTGCATCTGCCCGTTGAGTTCGGCAAGTTCTTTGTTCAAGGCGTCCACGTCCAGCGACTCGGCAATGCCGGCGAGTTTCGACGACAGTTCTTTGACGTCCCTTTTCAATTCGTCTTTCTGAATCAAAAGAAATCACTCCTTTACACAATTTTACATTAAATTATCTCACACACTCCGCGTTATTGTCAACACAACCGCCGCCAAATAAAAAGGCCCGCCTTGGGGAGAAAGCGGACCTTTTTATACATCAATTTATGGGAGAACCTTATTAAATTTCGAACGCAAACGACGGAAACCATTCACATCGCCGCTTGGTTCTTGGCTATATTATACAACATGCCCGCCGAAATAAAAATCAATTTTCAGTAAAGAAACTGTAATTTTTTTGTAAATTTCGGCGGTTTTTCGTCGGATTTCGTCGATTTTATCAAAAAAGACGAAAAAAAGCCTCCGCCGTGAAAGGCGGAGGCCGACGGTTATTTAACGTCTTTGCCGCAGCAGTGTTTGTATTTTTTACCGCTTCCGCACGGGCAAGGGCCGTTGCGGTTGAGGTTAGGGTTGATTTCCGGGTTCATCTGCTTCGGCTTGGCGGGCTGTTCCACCAGCACGCGGCGCACGTTGACGCGCAGGCAATATTTGACGGCGTCGTACTGAATGTCGCTGACCATGTTTTCAAACATGTCGAAGCCTTCTTTTTTGTACGCCTGCACCGGGTCGTAGTTGCCGTACGCCATAAGGCCTATGCCGCGGCGCAGCTGATCCATGGCGTCGATGTGGTCCATCCACTTTTCGTCCACCACTTTAAGCATAATGAAGCGTTCCACTTCCTTAAAGTCGATGCCCTTTTCCTTGTTTTCTTCCACCTTGGCGTCAAGCGCGGCGATAAGGTCGTTTTGCAGTTTTGTCTTGAACTCTTCGCCCGTAATCTTTTCAAGTTCTTCCCTGACGATATATGCGTCGTTGGTGTTGAAAAAGTCTTTGCACAGAATGTCGTTGAGTTCGTCTGTCTGCCAGTCCTGCGTGCTTCTGCTCATGTCGACGTAGCGGGCGAGCAGTTTTTGACACACGGCCTTTATCATTTCTTTGAGGTCGCCGTGTATGTCCTCGCCGCTAAGCACCTTGTTGCGTTCGCTGTAAATGAGCGACCTTTGCTCGTTCATCACGTCGTCGTATTGCAGCACGTGTTTTCTGGACGAAAAGTTTCTGTCTTCTATGCGTTCCTGGGCGCGCTCAATCTGTTTGGTGATTATTTTCGCCTCTATCGGCATGTCTTCTTCCACTTTAAGCAGGTTGAAGAGTTTCTGCATTTTTTCGCCGCCGAAAATTCTGGCGAGGTCGTCTTCCAGCGAAATGAAGAACACGCTGGAACCCGGGTCGCCCTGACGTCCCGCGCGGCCGCGCAGCTGGTTGTCGATACGCCTGCTTTCGTGTCTTTCGGTGCCGATTATATGCAGACCGCCCACCGACAGCACCTTTTCCCTGTCGGCGTCGGTGAGTTTTTTATGTTTCTCGTAAAGTTCGCGGTATTGCTTTGTGGCGGCTTCCTCGTCAGCCGTCTTGTCGGATTTGTAACTGGTGGCGCTTTCGATAAGTTCCGCCTCCACGCCGGCGTTTGCCATGTCTCTCTTGGCGAGAAATTCCGGGTTGCCGCCCAGCAGAATATCCGTGCCGCGGCCCGCCATGTTGGTGGCGATTGTAACGGCGCCGAAACGCCCCGCCTGCGCCACGATTTCCGCCTCGCGCTCGTGGTTTTTGGCGTTGAGCACGTTGTGCCTTATGCCCTTGGCGTTAAGCAGTTTGCTGAGTTCTTCCGATTTTTCCACCGTCAGCGTGCCTATCAGCATAGGCTGACCCGACTTGTGGCGCTCCGCCACGTCTTCCACAATGGCTTTGAGTTTGCCTTTTTCCGTTTTGAAAATAACGTCGTTGTAGTCCACCCTGGCGACCGGCTTGTTCGTCGGAATTTCCACCACGTCGAGTTTGTAAATCGAGTTGAACTCGGCTTCTTCCGTCTTGGCCGTACCCGTCATGCCGCTGAGTTTGCGGTAAAGGCGGAACAGGTTCTGGAAAGTAATGGTGGCGAGCGTCTTGTTTTCTTCCTTGATGCGCACGCCCTCTTTCGCCTCGATTGCCTGGTGCAGACCGGCGCTGTAACGCCTGCCTTCCATTTTACGGCCGGTAAATTCGTCAACTATGACGATTTCGCCGTTTTCCACTATATAGTCGTTGTCGCGCTTCATGATGAAGTTGGCTTTGAGCGCTTGCAGAATATAGTGGTTGAGTTCGGAGTTTTCTATATCCGAAAGGTTGTCCACCTTGAAGAAACTTTCGGCTTTCATTACGCCGTTGTCGTTAAGACGCACGGCCTTTTCCTTTTCGTCCACCTCGAAGTCGCTGCCTTCAACAAGCGTTTTGGCGAACTTGTTGGCGGTGACGTACATCTCGCTGGAACGGTTGCCCTTGCCCGAAATGATGAGCGGCGTTCTGGCTTCGTCGATGAGAATGCTGTCCACCTCGTCGATGATGACGAATTCCAGGTCTCTCATCACCAGGTCGGCTTTGCTCGTCGCCATGTTGTCGCGCAGATAGTCGAACCCGATTTCGTTATTTGTGCCGTAAGTTATGTCGCATGCGTAAGCGGCGCGCTTCTGCGCCCTGGACTGGTTATGCACGATGACGCCCACGCTGAGCCCCAAAAATTTGTATATCTTGCCCATCCACTCGGCGTCGCGCTGCGCCAGATAGTCGTTGACTGTGACTATATGCACGCCTTTGCCCGTCAGCGCGTTGAGATACGCCGGCAGCGTCGCCACAAGGGTTTTGCCTTCGCCCGTTGCCATCTGGGCGATACGCCCCTGGTGCAGCACTATGCCGCCGAGAATCTGCACATAAAAATGACGCATGTGCAAAATTCTGTCGCCCGCTTCGCGCACCACGGCAAAAGCGTCGGGCAGAATGTCGTCGGTGGTTTCGCCGTCCGCCAGCCGCTGTTTGAGGACGGCGGTCTGCTTTGTAAGTTCCTCGTCGCTCATCGCCTTGTACTTGTCGGCGAGCGCCTCGACTTTGTCCGCCGTCTTTTTGAGGGCGATGATTTCTTTATCGTTCTGACTCTTGAACAAGTTTCCGAAAATTCCCATATAAACACTCCGTTACATATATTTTGGAATTTGAAATATTATACCCGATTTTTTCCACGGGCGGCGTTTTTTATGCCGTCACAGTCCGCCTGTTTTAGGTTTTCTGACCGCCGAGGCGAATGTCAGGCAATAAACTTCGCGGCAGCCCGCCTTTTTGAGCGCTTTCGCCGCCTCGCCCAGCGTGGCGCCCGTGGTCTTGACGTCGTCCACCAGCAGCAGCCTTTCGGGCGGCTTTTCCGTGACAAGAAAAGCGCCTTTCACGTTGTCTTTCCTGCCATTGTAGTCCAGCCCTTCCTGCGGAATCACTCCTTCCTTTTTGACTATTCCGCCAAACATCGGTTTTTGTATTATATCACATATTTCTTCCGCCAAGAGCCTTGCCTGGTTATATCCTCTGTTTTTAAGCCCGCTACGGTTCATCGGGATATACGCCACGGCGTCGAAACGCCAGTTTTGTCTGAGCAGCGTATCCGCCATGAGTTTTGACATCGGCTTCGCCAGATACTTCTGCCCGCCGAATTTCAGGCGGCGTATGAGTTGCATGGCATGACCTTCGTAACGGCAGACGGAACGGGCTTCGTCGAACGACGGCGTCCGCGCGCCGCATTCGCCGCAATAGTCGTTCATGGTCTTTATATCCACGCCGCACCTGACACAGACCCGCCCGTTAAAAGGCAGTTTGCCTCGGCATTTTGCGCAAAAACCGTTTTCTTCTTTTCTTGCGTCCGCTCCGCAGATTACGCATTTTATCCCCTGCGGGTTGAGTGCGTCAATTAGCGCTTTGAAAACGTCATTCATCGGTTAAAAACAGCATTCTGTATTTTTTCTCTTCGTCTTCAAGAAACTGTTTGAGAAGGGTGTTGCGCATGATGACGTAGTTGTTTTTCACCATCATGGCGACGTATTTTTTCGCCCCCACAAGCACCACGAGTTTTTTGGCTCTTGTGACGGCGGTGTAAAGCAGATTTTTGTTGAGTATGGTAGGCGTGCCGCCGTAAACGGGGATGACCACCGCGTCAAACTCGCTGCCCTGGCTCTTGTGCACGGTAACGGCGTAAGCCAACATAAGGCTTACCATGTCGCCCTGCCTGTAAAGCACGGTTCTGCCGTCGTCGAAAGTCACTTCGGCAAACCCCTCGGCGTAATTGACTTTTGTCACAAACCCGATATCGCCGTTAAGCACGCCCTGCCCCTGCTCTATGGTTCCGCCGGGCAGCGTTTTGGTCCACTCGAGTTCATAGTCGTTCTGCGTCTGCATGACTTTGTCGCCCTCGCGGAACACCGCGCTCCCCAGCGTAAACTCGCCTTTGCCCTTTGACGGCGGATTGATTTCCGCCTGCAAAAGGCGGTTCAGGTTTTCCACCCCGGCAGGGCCGCTTTTCATTGGCGAAAGCACCTGTATGTCGCGCTTGTCCGCCCCTGTGAAAGACGGCAGTCTTTTTGTCACAAGCGACACCACCTGACGGGCGGTTTCGTCGGTGTCTTTCGTGGAAAGAAAAAAGAAATCCCTGCTCTTGTTGTCAAACACCGGCATTTCGCCGTCATTGATGAGATGGGCGTTTGAAACAATCAGGCTGTCTTCCGCCTGGCGGTATATGTATGTCAGATAGTTTATCTCAAACAGCCCGCTGGCGATAATGTCGCCCAGCACGTTGCCCGCGCCGACAGACGGCAGCTGGTCCTTGTCGCCCACCAGCACCAGACGGCAGCCGCGTTTGAGCGCTTTGAGCAGGCTGTTGAACACCACGCAGTCCACCATGGACGTTTCGTCCACTATAAGCACGTCGGCGTCCAGCGTGTTGTATTCGTTATAACGGAACTGCACTTTCCCGCCGGCGTAATCCACGCCCAAAAGGCGGTGTATCGTCTTGGCGTCCCTGCCCGTCGATTCGGAAAGGCGTTTGCCCGCTCTCCCCGTGGGCGCCGCGAGTTCCACTTTCAGCCCGTGCGCCATAAACAGACCGCAGATGCACTTTACAATGGTCGTCTTGCCCGTGCCCGGCCCGCCGGTGATGACGCTCACGCCGTTTTCCGCGGCGGACAGAATGGCTTTGCGCTGCCCTTCGTGAAATTTAAGCCCGTTGAGTCTTTCAAACTCGTCAATCAGCGTGTCGAAATTATGCGTCAGCCCGTAAACCTCGTGGTTGAGTTTCACCAGCCTCGCCGCGCACGACTTTTCCACGTTGAGATATTTCGTGAGCGCCACGGCTTTTTTCCCGCGCGATTCGATTACGCTGACCATAAGGTCAAGTTGCAGCGCTTCCAGCACCTCGTCGAACGATTTTTCCAGCGTGGGCAAATCCACGTCCAGCAGCGCCCTTGTTTTTTCTTTCAGGTCATCGTAAAACAAAAAGGTATTGCCGCTTTTTTCCCCGCTTTCGCCGAGGGTGTAGACCACCCCCGCCCTCACGCGGAAAACGCTGTCTTTGGCAATACCCAGACTGTGCGCCACCTTGTCCGCCGTGGCGAACCCTACGCCGTCCACGTCGTCTATAAGTTTGTACGGGTTTTTGGACAGCACGTCTTCTGTGGCTTCTTTATACACGTTGTAAATTTTAAGCGCCAGATTGACGGACACGCCGTAGCCCTGCAAAAACATTATGGTGTTCTGCATTTTTTTGAGCGAGCAGTATCCGTTATAAATGCTCATGGCTTTCGACTCGGAAATACCCTTGATTTCGGCGAGTTTGTCGGGTGAGTTTTCAATGACGGACAGCGTATCGCCGCCGAATCTGTCGACAATGGCTTTGGCGGTAACCTGCCCCACGCCTTTTATCAGCCCGCTGGACAGATACCTGACGATGCCTTCCGGCGAATCGGGCGAGTCGAATTTGTACGACGTCACGGCAAACTGCTGTCCGAAACGCGGGTGCAGCACGAATTTTCCTTCAAGAGTAAGCACCTCGCCGCATGTAAGACGGGGCAAAGTGCCGACGGCGGTTATTTCTTCGCCGTTGGCTTCTATGTTCATGACAGTGTAGCCGTTTTCCTCGTTGGAAAAAACTATGTTTGTTACCGTACCTTTAATTTGCATTCCGATGTTATTTTAAATACTTTTCGGCGTTTTGTAAAAGGATTTTCACCATGTCGGTTTCTTCCCACGGGAAACCCTCCCTGCCGAAATGGCCGTAGGCGGCGGTCTTTTTGTAAATCGGCGCCAGCAGCCCGAGTTTGTCGATGATGGCTTTCGGCCTCAGGTCGAAAGTTTCGGTAATGAGCGCGCGCATATCGTCGTCGCTTATCCTGCCGGTGCCGAATGTATCCACGCAGAGCGACACGGGATGCGCCACGCCTATGGCGTATGAAACTTCCGCCTCTATTTTGTCGGCAAGCCCCGCCGCCACTATATTTTTGCATATATACCGCATCATATAAGCGGCGCTTCTGTCGACTTTTGTCGGGTCTTTGCCGCTGAACGCGCCACCGCCGTGCGGACAGTATCCGCCGTAAGTGTCGACGATTATCTTTCTTCCCGTAAGACCGCTGTCGCCGTAAGGCCCGCCTATTTCGAAACGCCCCGTCGGGTTTATGATGAATTTTGTCTTTTCATCGATAAATTCAGGCGGAATGACAGGCAGAATAACCTTTTCCTTGACGTCCGCCCTGAGTTTTTCGGTGGTGACGTTGGCGGTATGCTGCGTGGAAACGACAACGGTATCCACCCTGACGGCTTTGCCGTCCGCGTATTCCACCGTCACCTGGCTTTTGCCGTCGGGCAGCAGATAGTCCAGCACGCCGTCCTTGCGCACGTCGGTAAGTCTCCTTGTGAGTTTGTGCGCCAGCATGATAGGCAGCGGCATGAGTTCTTTTGTCTCGTTGCAGGCGTAGCCGAACATCATGCCCTGGTCGCCGGCGCCGATTCTGTCGGCGACGTCGCTGCCGTCGGCTTTATATTCGCTGCTGTTGTCAACGCCCATGGCGATGTCGGGCGACTGTTCGTTTATTGAAGTCAGCACGGCGCAGGTGTCGGCGTCGAAGCCGAATTTCGCGCGCGTGTAGCCGATTTCTCTCACCGTGTCCCGCACGATGGACTGTATATCCACATAACACGAAGTGGAAATTTCCCCCATTACAAACACCATGCCCGTGCACACGGCGGTTTCGCAGGCGACGCGGGCGTCCTTGTCCCTGCTTATAATGGCGTCGAGTATGGCGTCGGAAATCTGGTCGCACATTTTGTCGGGATGCCCTTCCGTAACGCTTTCAGAAGTAAACAGCCTTGTTTTTTCTTTTGACATCAAAGTCTCCTCCGATAAAAAATCCCGTCTTACGACGGGACAATACGCAAAACAATTCACGATTATCCCATCTGCCAAGACAACTTGCGGAAATTAGCACCTTTTCGCAAAGGAAAGGTTGCTGTGCCGTCATCGGGTCCGTCCCTCGGGCACTCTTGATGGTGAAAAAATTATATATGCTTTCGCCGTCCGTGTCAACGGTTTGAAAGGCATAAAAAAAGGCGGCTCCGCCGCCTTGTTTTTTATTCGCCCACGTATGGGAGCAAAGCCATATATCTGGCGCGTTTAATCGCCGTGGAAAGTTCTCTCTGGTGTTTCGCGCAGACGCCGCTCATACGGCGAGGCACGATTTTGCCTTTTTCCGTGATATATTTTTTAAGTTTGTTTACGTCTTTGTAATCGATTTCGGTCGCCTTGTCCACGCAGAAATTGCAAACCTTTTTGCGTGAAGGTCTTTTGATTACTCTTTTAACGACTTTTTCTTCACTCATTTTTTCTACTCCTTATAAATTCGGCACGGCCTCTCCGTCAGAACGGCAGGTCGTCGTCTTCCACCGGTTCGAGTTTGTCGATTGCCGGTCTTTTGCTCTGCTGGCTCTGCTGAGGACGCGGGGCGGGCTCGCCGTAGTCGTCGCTCTGGCCGGCAGGTTTGCCGAGAAACTCCACGTTGTCGGCAACAATTTCGGTAACGTATCTCTTTACGCCGTTATTGTCTTCGTAACTTCTGGTCTGAATGGTGCCTATCACGGCGCACTGACTTCCTTTGCGCAGAAATCTGGCGCAGTTCTGGGCGGCCGCCCTCCACACCACGATGTTGAGAAAATCGGTCTGCGTTTCGCCGTTCTGACTTTTGAAAGGTCTGTTTATCGCCAGCGAAAACCTGCAGACGTCCACACCCGAGTTTGTGGTCTGAAGTTCAGGGTCGGCGGTCAGCCTCCCCACCAAAATCGCCTTGTTCATATGCGGCTCCTTATTTCTTGACTACCATATGACGCATAACCTGGTCGTTGATGCGGAGTTGTCTTTCCATTTCCGCGACGAGAGCAGGTTCGCACTCGAAGTTCATCAAAACGTAGTATCCGTCTTCCTTGAAGTTAATAGGGTAAGCGAGTTTTTTCGCGCCCCATTTGTCGACTTTCTCCACGCTGCCGCCGTTGTCGGTAACAAGCTGCGACATTTTGGCGATAATCGCCTCTTTGGCTTCGTCGGCCGCGGAGTTGTCGATGATGAACAGCAGTTCGTACTTATTCATATTTACCTCCTTTTGGTCTGTCCGGCCCGCTCAGGGCGGGCAAGGAAAATTTTACGCAATAAAAATTGCCATAGCATTATAACAGGCCATGGCAAAAAAATCAACTTTTTTTACTTACCGAATCACACTGTTTTTGAAAACTTGACCAGGTCTTTGTGTTCGCCGCAGAGCACTATCTTGTCGTTTGCCTGCAAAATAAATTCGCCCGACGGTGAAGTCGTTATCTTGCCGCCGCGGCTGACCATCAGCACGGTGAGCAGGTATTTCTGCCTGATTTTAAGTTCGGTAAGCGATTTGTCCGCCCATACTGAAGGCACTTCCACTTCCACCACCTTGAAATTCGGGGCGATTTCGGCAAGTTCCACCACCGTTGGCGACGCGAGCAGGTTGCCCAGTTTGCAGCCCGCCTCCATTTCGGGAAACACCACCATGTCGGCGCCAATCTTTTCCAGCACCTTTCTGTGCTGCACGCTCTGCGCTTTCGCCACGACGTATTTCACGCCGATTTCCTTGCATATCAGTGTCGCCAGAATGCTGGTTTCCATTTCGCCGACGCCCACAATCACGACGTCGAAGTTTTCCAGGCCGATTTGTCTCATCGCCGGTTCGTCGAGACAGTCCACCGCCATCGCGTGCGTGACGTACTCCGCTATGTCGTCGACTTTCTGCTCGTCGGTGTCCACCGCGAGAACCTCTTTGCCAAGAGCGTAAAGCTGTCTGGCAAGAGCGCTTCCGAAGCGTCCCAGCCCCAGCACCGCGAATTGTCTGGCGTTTGGTATCGTATTCAAAACAAATTCCTCCTTACCCGATGACTATTTTGCTGTCGGGATATCTGATGTTGACCTTATTAGGCCCCACTAAACTGTAAACCACGCACAGGAAGCCCGCCCTGCCGAAATACATCAGCACTATAAGCACAAGTTGCGCCGCGGCGGAGAGGTCCCACGTTATGCCCGTCGTCAGACCGACGTTTGACAAAGCCGAAATACACTCGAACAGCAGCTGTTCCAGCGTAAACTGGTTGTCCGTCAGGCTTATTACCGCCAAAGCGCCGCATATGGCGAGTATATACACCAGCAGAATGGCGACCGCCTTGTTGAAAGTTTTTTTGTTAATGCTGCGTTTCGCCACGCTGTATTCGTCGCCGCCGCTGACGGTTGTCTTGATGGACGCCAGCAGCACCACCAGCGTCGCGAGTTTGATGCCGCCGCCCGTCGAAGCGGGAGCCACGCCTATAACCATCAGTATGTTGGACGCCAGATAGCCGCCCGCGGTAAGCGCGCCGTTATCTATCGTGCTGAACCCCGCCGACCTTGTTGTCATCGACTGAAACAGCGCCGCCAGGATTTTGTCGCCCAGCGGCAGGTCTCCCAGCGTCGCAGGGTTGTTGAACTCGGCGATGAATATATACAGCCCGCCGCCGAACAGCGCTATCAGGCTGGAATAAATAATCATCTTGCTGTTGAAGGTGATTTTTTCCTTGCCGCGTATGCGTTTGGCGACGTTGGTGATGACGGCGGGTCCCAGACCGCCGCACAAAATGACAGTTATGGTCACGATGTTGTACAGCGGAGTCTGCACGAACGGCGTCATGCCAGGTCCGCCCATAAGGTCGAAACCTGCGTTGCAGAACGCCGCTATCGAGTTGAAGACCGAACGCCATATCGCGAGCCCGACGTTGCCCGGCTCATACTGCAAAAACGCCGGCAGGGCGCACACGGCGCCCAGAAACTCGACGCACGCCGTCGTGATGACAATCATCTTGATTGTTTTGAGCGAAGTGGACATATTATCGTCGCTAAGGCTCTCGGCGATGGACAGTTTGTCTTTGAGAGATATGCGCCGCCCCAGCATCATAAGCAGCAGCGACGCCATCGTCATAAAGCCCAGACCGCCGAACTGCACCAGCAGAATAACCACCAGCTGGCCGAAAAAGTTGAATGAGGTGTAAATGTCCACAACATAAAGCCCCGTCACACACACCGCGCTTGTTGACGTGAAGAAAGCGGGCATAAATCCCACGGACTGTCCGCTGTTTGAAGAAAAAGGCATAAGGAGCAACAGCGTCCCTACCAATATAAATGCGATATAACCAAGCGCTATTTTGATTGTCGGAGAAAACGGCTTATGTTTTTTAATAATCGTACTTTCTTCCATAGCAAGCGCATTATATCACCATACCGATTAAAAATCAACGGTTGGCGCGTTAATTCTCAATTGTAAGTTTTGTGTAAACCGCCGTTTCCGAAAGATAGCCGGGGTGGCTTTTCATGTATTCCGTCCACTCGCCGCCCAGCGCCTTGTACATGCCGTCGGCAACGCGCATAAAATCGCAGTCAAGGCTCACGCTGGCGGAAACGGCGGCGTCTATAAGGGCGGAAATCTGCTCTTTGACGTTGTTTTTGATATAGTCGTCAATCATGTCGTCGGTCTTTGGCAGAAAATCCACCACGTTGCCCGACACGTCGGTCTTTATCCGTCCCAGCCGCACTTTCACGTCGTATGTCACGGAAGGCGCGCCGTTTTCCATTTTATAAGTTTTTTCCACTTTTTTCGAGGCAATCCCCACGGACACCGTGTCCTTGCCTCCCAGCAGGGTTTCGGCGCCCTTTACGGCGAAGTTGTCAAAAGCGCCTTCGTCGAAAATCATGGCGAACCCTCTCGACTGGTCGTCGTCCAGCGTGGCGACGAAAGAGCCGTTTTTGAAGACGCTCACCGCCGAACAGTCGTAAGAGCCCTCTTCCTTACGCTGCCCGTTCTGCCCGCCGTTTTCGCCTTCTTCCTTGATGAAACGCACGTTCGTGACGTACGACGCGCCAGACGGCTCGGTCATGTCCTCAATAAAATTCTGCATGAAATTGGCGGATACGCCGGTTTTCTTGCCCGACTTCTGTATTATCGTCTGCAAGCCGAAAGACACCATACTGTCCACAGGCGTGGCGGTGGAAAACACCTCTTTGGCGTCGCCGTCGCACCACGCCAGCGTCACGCCGTCTTTGAACGCGTCGGAAAAGACGAAAAAGCCCAGCGCGTGGCTCAGGTTGACGTCTTTCATGCCCTGACCCAGCAGCACGATGCCCGTCTGCCCCAGCGACGGGTTTTTGCCCGTCGTGCCGTAGATGTCGTGAATGGCGAGCGGCAGCGTTTCGCCCTTGCCCGTCAGCACCTTGCTCTGGCCGCTTCCGCCCCCTTCATTGTCGCCGCCGGGCGCCACTACTTCCGCCGTAACGGTATATTCGCCGTCATAGTCTATGCCCAGCCCCAGCACGACAGCCCTGTCTGTCAGCGGACTTTCGACATAACTGCCCGCCAGCCACAGCAAAACGGCGCATACCAGCAGCGCGGCGGCGGCTTTCAGAAATCTGCTTTTGTTTTTGTTGTTCTTTTCTTTCATACTCCGTCCTCCGCCGTTTCAGGTGTTTTCGTGCGCGCCGTTTTTTTGTTGGCGGCGTAAACCAGCAGCGGCGAAACAAGCGGAACGGCGTATTGCGCCGCCGCCGTGACGTATTTGCCCCATCCTTCGCAAAAGACGCGCCTTACTACTTCTTCCATCGGGAACACCAGCGGCAGAACGATGATGATAAGGCTCATCACGCAGAAAACGGCGAGCCTGGCATTGCGGCCGCTTATCCCCAGGGCGTATTCGACGCCCGCCGACGCCGCCCACAGAAACAGCGTGGTCTTTATTATTACCGAACTCATCCACAGCACGATAAACACCCAGTCAAGCCTGCCGTATACCGACCCCGTTATATTGAAGCCCGAAACTTTCGACAGCGCGCTGACGGCGTATCGCGCCAGGTTGCCGAACAGCGCCAGAAACACAACGTCGAGGCACACCGTCAGCGCCGCGCCCAGCAGAAATGCGCCCGTCGTTTTGGCGAAAAAGGCTTTTCCCGTTTTGACCCGTCCCGCCAGAAAAAGCAGAAACACTCCGTCTGAAAACCAGAAGTTCACGTTGAAAGCGCAGTCAAGTACTTTGCCGAATCCGCCCGAAAGCGTCGGTTTCAGACCGCCGAAGTCGGTGTGCCCCACCGAAAGCAGCAGTATCAGCAGGACGGAAGCGAATATGAAAATAAAAAATATCTGGGTTACCCTGCCAATGTTGCGCAATCCTTTCACCGCCATAAAGGTGATGACCGCCAGCGTCGGCAAAGCGAAAGCCACCCAGTTGGTTACCACGCTGAGCGAAGAAGAAACAAGTTCCAGCACGTCCAGCATGCCGCCCGTAACCCGTGTGAAGAAAAACACGGCGTAAAGCAGAAACAGCGCTTTGGCGACGGGTTTTGTCAGCGAGCGGCAGAAAATTTCGTTTATGTCAAGCCCCTCCTTGTTTATGCCCAGCGCCCACAGCATGCAAGCCAGGCAAACCAGATCGGCCGCGAACAGCAGACACATGGCAATCCAGCTGTCCCGTCCCGCCATGCCCGCCATTATGCCGGGCAGCGAAAGGAATTTACCGCCCGAAATAACGACTATGATGAGCATCAGCAGCTGCCCCTGTCTTATATCGTCTTTCATAACAACCTCCGTCATTTGTCTTTAAGAATGGCGTCCTGCGGCATTTTGATTATGCCGTCGTCACCTGCGGCAGTCGGAGGCGACAGCGGCGAAAGATACGGCATGCCGTAGTCGTCGAGCGACACGACGTAACTCACAGTCAGCATGGCGCCCAGCAGTATGCCCACGATGCCCACAGTGCCGCCAAGCAGCGTAAACGCCAGCCGCAGCAGCATGAACAGCATGGTGTTGTCGGGCATGGTGTAAAGCCCTATCCCCGACATCGCCCCGATCATCACGGCGGGCGCGCTGAGCAGCCCCGCTTTCACGGCGGCGTCGCCCAGGATTATGGCGCCCACTATGCTAAGCGACAGTCCCGCGATCTGCGGCATGCGCGCGTTCGCCTCGCGCAGCACGTCAAACAGCAGAATAACCACCAGCATTTCCAGCATGGGCGGAAAAGGTATGCCCTGCACAGACGAAATTATCGTGATTAAAAACTTGCTGGGCAGCATCTGATAGTGAAACACCTGCAAAGCCACATATATCGCCGGCAGCAGCACCGCCGCCGTCATAGCGATGAGCCGCAGTATCCTTGCCACGGTGGCGGTCTGCGGAGTGTTGTAATAATAGTCGTCGGGGCTGTGCATGTCCTCGATAAAGGTGTAAGGCAGCGTCAGCACCAGCGGGCTGCCGTCCACCGCCACCGCCACTTTGCCTTCCAGCAGTTTCGACGCCACAATATCCGGCTTTTCGACGCTGCCCACTGTTTTGAACAGGTTTGTCGGGTCGACGTCGAGAAAAGCGGCGATATAACTGCTGTCCAGCACGCCGTCCAGTTTCAGCCCGCTTATCTTTTTTACCACGGCGTCCACAACTTTTTTGTCGGCGGCGCCCTCTATATAACACACGGAAACAAGCGTGCCGGTCTTGTCGCCCACTTTGATGTTTTCCGTCTTGAAATCGGGGGTTTTAATCCTTTTGCGCAGCAGCATCAGGTTTGTCTTTATGTTTTCGTTAAAGCCCTCCCTCGGCCCTTTCGTGACCATCGACGTTGGCGGCTCGGCGACGGCGCGGTACTCTATGCCCTTTGTGTCCACGGCGATGGCGGTGTCGTCGCCGCCAATAAACAGCACCGTTTTGCCGTCCAGAAATTCTTCCACCAGCGTGTCCGCGTCGCTGGTGGCGACGCAGTCGGCGCCGTAAATGATTTTTTCCAGGCAGTTTTTAACGGTGGCTTTTCTGCCGAGGCTGAGCAGCGGCTCTGTCACGAACCGCGTTATTTTGTCGCTCGAACACATCGGGTCGAGAAAATACACGGCCACCTCCGTGCCGCCGACGTCAAGCGTCCTTTCTTTCATGTCGGCGAAATTGTCCAGCCGACGCAAAAAATCATATTTTGTCATACGCCTAGTTTGTGAAAGACGCCTGAAATAATGCGCCGGCGGCAAAATAAAGCCCCGGCGTCCGCCGCGGTGTATTGACAACGGCCGCCGTTTGCTCTAAACTAAAACCGAATATAATATTTCTCGCCAGGCGGCTTTTCACGGGAGACTTTATGGATTTTATCACTCAGGAAAAAAAGCATATGCTCAAAATAGCGGCGGCGCGCCTTAAAGAGCGTCATATGGACGACATAACCATCGCCCAGCACTTTCAGTGCGAGCCGATAGAACAAATAGCGGCGAAACTGGGCATCGACCCGCGCGACGTCGAGCCGTACGGCAGAAACAAAGCCAAAATCAAACCGTCGGACGGCAAGGACTCGGCGCTGGTACTGGTCACGGCCATAAACCCGACCCCTGCCGGCGAAGGCAAAACCACAACGTCAATCGGGCTTACCGACGCTCTCGCCCTCAAAGGGCGGCGTGTGTGCGCGGCGCTCAGAGAACCTTCTCTCGGGCCCGTGTTCGGCCTCAAAGGCGGCGCGACGGGCGGCGGATTGTCGCAGATAATCCCTATGGAAGACATAAACCTCCACTTCACGGGCGACATGCACGCCATCACGGCGGCAAACAACCTGCTGTCGGCGCTTATAGACAACCATATTTACCAGGGCAACAAATTGCGCCTGGACAAAGACAAAATACTATGGCGCAGGGCGATGGACGTAAACGACAGGGCTCTGCGGCGCGTGCAAGTAGCCGTGGGCGACAAAGACCGCTGCCGCGAGGACGGTTTCAACATAACCGCCGCAAGCGAGATAATGGCGGCGATGTGCCTGGCAAGCGGCCTGGACGACCTTAAAGAACGCATGGGCAACATAGCGGTGGGCTACAATCTCGACGGCGAACTTGTATACGCCCGCGACCTGGGCGCGCAGGACGCCATGGCGATTCTCATGAAAGAGGCCGTCAAACCGAATCTGGTGCAGACGCTGGCGGGCACGCCGGTCATTGTGCACGGCGGGCCTTTCGCCAACATAGCGCACGGCTGCAACAGCGTCATCGCCACCAAAACCGCCATGAGATACGCCGACATAGTCGTAACCGAGGCGGGTTTCGGCGCCGATTTGGGCGCGGAAAAATTCATAGACGTCAAATGCCGCGTGGGCGGGCTCAACCCCGACCTCGTGGTGATAGTCGCCACGGTCAGGGCGCTGAAAATGCACGGCGGCGCCGCCAAAGCGGATATAGCCGTTCCCGACGTGAAAGCGCTGGCGAAAGGCATGCGTAACCTGACCCGCCACATACATAGCGTCACGGAAACTTTCGGCAAGCAGGCGATAGTCGCAATAAACGGTTTCGTGACAGACACGGACGAAGAAATCAATGTCATAAAAGCGGAATGCGAAAAACTCGGCGTAAAAGCCGTCGGCACCCGTGTATGGGCGGAAGGCGCGTACGGCGCGCTGGAACTCGCGGACGAAGTGCTCAAAGCGCTGGAATCCCCCCGCCGCCCATCCGTTTCGTTTACGACGACGCCGATTCGCCGGAAACAAAAATCAAAAAAATCTGCCTCGGCGTTTACGGCGCCGACGGCGTGGAATTTTCGGCGGAGGCGAAAGAGCAGCTCGCCGACATATCGCGTCTGGGCTACGGCAGACTGCCGGTGGTAATCGCCAAAACGCAGTATTCGCTCAGCGACAACCCCGCTTTGCTCGGCGGGCCGACGGGCTTTACCGTCAAGATAAGAGAAGCCCAGCTCAGGAGCGGCAGCGGCTTTATCGTAGCGGTGGCGGGCGACACCATGCTGATGCCCGGGCTGCCCGAAACCCCTGCCGCCAACAACATGAAAATATCTCAGGACGGCGTGATAAGCGGTCTGTTCTGAGTTAAAACCGTCAAACGGTCAAAGGAGGTTCATCATGACAGCGTTTTTCGACATAGCGGATTTCGTAACCGACAACCTGCTCTGGATTGTCATAGCGGCGGCGGTGATACTTCTCGTGATTATCATCGCGGTTGCATCAGCGGTCAAAAAGAAAAAACGGCGTAAAATCACCCAGGCGGAAGAAACAAAAAACGCCAGATATTCGCTTGACCCGACGCCTGTCAAATACGACGACACCGCCAACGCCACATACGTCAAGGGCGATATCATCGTCAGCAAGGGGCAGACGGTCGTGGCGGGCAAAGGCAACGACATCATCGCCGGCAAGTACACAGTGCTGACTTCCGTCGAAGGCGTTGAGGCGTTCAACGTGCGCGTAAACGGCTTTGTGCGCGAAATCAAACACAACTCCACCATAGTGCTGGGTGAAGGAGACTCTTTCTGCCCGGTGTCGCACAGCGTAATTTTAAGATAACTTATGTACACTCTCAAAAACGGCTGGGATAAAGTCATCGGCGAGGAATTCGGCAAACCGTATTTCCGGAATCTGTGCGAATTTCTCAAAAAAGAATACGCCGAACACACGGTTTATCCGCCCAAACAACGGGTCTTTTCCGCGCTGAAAACAACCGATTACGACGACGTCAAAGTTGTCATTCTGGGTCAGGACCCCTATCACGGCGAAGGTCAGGCGCACGGTCTGGCGTTTTCCGTGCAACCCGGCGTTCAGCCGCCGCCCAGCCTGGTCAACATATTCAAAGAAATCAACGCCGAATACGGCACCCATCTCGGCAAAAACGGCTGCCTCGTCAGCTGGGCGGAACAGGGCGTGCTGCTGCTCAACACGGCGCTCACCGTGCGCCGCGGAGAAGCCAACAGCCACAAAGGCAAAGGGTGGGAAATCTTTACCGACAGCGTGATAAAGGCGCTGGGCGACAAGCCCGAGCCGGTGGTTTTCATGCTCTGGGGCAGCAACGCCAGAAGCAAAAAAGCGCTCATAACATCGGACAGGCATCTCGTGCTGGAAACAGTGCACCCCAGCCCCCTTTCGGCTTTCAACGGGTTTTTCGGGTGCGGGCATTTCAAAAAATGCAACGAGTTTCTGCAAACATTTACTCAGCCGATTGACTGGTCCACGGCGGAAACTTTCTGATGACAGCCGTAAAAAAAACAGTAAAAAAAGAGGACTTGAAAAAGTCCTCTTTGTTTTTTCCGTGTTTCGTCAGCCGACAAGCGCTTTGGCTTTTTCCACAATATCGGCCACGGTCATGCCGTAACGCTCTTTGAGCTGCGGGATTTTTCCCACCTCGCCGAACTGGTCCTGAACGCCCACGCAGTCGCTCTTTGTCGGGCACTCTTTGGCAAGCACTTCGCACACGGCGGAGTACAGGCCGCCCTTCACGTTGTGATTTTCCACCGTGAGCACGCGCCCCGTTTTGGCGGCTGATTTCACAATGGCTTCGGCGTCTATCGGTTTGATTGTGTGCACGTTGATGACTTCCGCCGAAATCCCCTCTTTCGCGAGGATGTTTTTCGCTTCGACGGCGTCGGCGGTGCAAAGCCCGGACACGAAAATACTTATGTCTTTGCCGTCGCAGATTTTGTCGGCTTTGTACAGATTGAATTTGTATTTGGGGTCGGTAAACACGTCCGGGGTTTCCTTGCGGAACATTCTGATATAGCAAGGCTTGTCGCATTTGACAATCTGCGGCAGCGCCTGTCTGAGCTGCGCCGTGTCCACCGGCTCGAAAATGACGATGTCGGGTATGCTGCGCAGAACCGCTATGTCCTCAAAACTCATGTGCGTGCCGCCGTTGAGTTCCGCCGCGATGCCCGGGTCGGTGCCAACTATTTTCACGTTCTGGCCGCCGTAAGCTATGGAAACGGCTATCTGGTCGCAAATGCGCCTTGTCGCGAAAGGCGTAAACGTGGTGATGAACGGAATAAACCCGTAAGCCGACAGCCCGGCCGCCACGCTCGCCATGTTCTGCTCGGCGATGCCGACGTCAAATGCGCGGTTCGGGAAAATTTCCCTCAGTTTAATGGTGCCGCTCGCCTTGGCGAGGTCGGCGTCAAGCAGACATATTTTTTTGTTTTTGCGCATGAGCTGTTCAAGTTCCGCCGCGAAAACTTTTCTCATTTCCATAACGCCACCTCAATTAAGTTCGGCGAGAGCCTTTTCCAGTTCGGCCGCGCCGAAAGAAAAACTGTGATTGCCCACGCCCATTTCTTCTATAAATTTAACGCCCTTGCCCTTTACCGTGTCCAGAATTATCGCGGTAGGCCTGGTTTTGCATCTCTTGGCCTTTTCAATCGCCATGTCAATCGCCGAGTGGTTGTGCCCGTCCACGCGAATAGCGTTGAAGCCGAAAGCCTTGAATTTCTTTTCATAATCCTCCACGGCGACGATGTTCTGCGTCGTGTCGTCAATCTGCATGCCGTTGTTGTCGACAAACAGCGTAAAGTTGCCGAGTTTTCTGTGCGCGGCAAGCATCACCGCCTCCCAGACCTGACCCTCCTGGCTTTCGCCGTCGCCGATGACGCAGTAAACGCGCGCCTTTTCCCTGGCTATTTTGGCGCCTATCGCCATGCCCACGGCGCAGGAAATCCCCTGTCCCAGCGACCCCGTGGTCATATCTACGCCCGGCGTCAGCTGCATGTTGCAGTGGCTTGGCAGCCTGGTGCCGATTTTGTTGAGGGTTTTGAGCATTTCTTTCGGGAAAAACCCGAAACTGGCGAGCGTGGCGTAAAGAGCGGGGCCGGCGTGTCCCTTTGACATGACAAGCCTGTCCCTTCCTTTCATCTGCGGGTCGCTCGGGTCGACGTTCATATGCTTTGTGTAAAGCACCGCCAGCAGATCCGCCACAGACAGGCAGCCGCCGACGTGCCCGACGCCGATGGAAGCGATGCATTCCAGCGTAAGCCGTCTTATCTCTTTGCTTCTTTCGATACAGTCCATAATAAGGCTCCTTAAATGAAGTAAAACGAAAATCCGCGCGAAATTTCCGTCGTTTATTGTCGTAAAAAGTATAACATAAAACACCGTTATCTCCAAACAAAAGACCGCCGCAAAATTATTTTGCCAATATTTAACAATAGGCGCCGGCAACTTTTTGCCGCGTTAAAATTTGTTTTGTCTTTACAAAGTTTTTTCGCGGGTGTATAATAAAAAAAGCAGAAATGCGAAATCAATTATTTGTTTTAAGGAGAAACTCTTATGGACAAGGTAGTACAGCAAAAACTCGACGCTCTGAAAAACGTCGTGGGCAACACTCCTCTTGCCAAAATCAATTTGAAGTACAAAGGCAAGGAAACCTGCGTTTACGCCAAACTCGAATACTTCAACTTTTCGGGAAGTATCAAAGACAGAATGGCGTACTGCATTCTTAAAGACGCTTATGAAAAAGGCGCCATCAAACCGGGCGACGAAATAGTCGAAGCCACCAGCGGCAACACCGGTATCGCTTTTTCGGCGCAGGGCGCGTTCCTTGGACATAAGGTCAATATTTTCATGCCGAACTGGATGAGCATCGAAAGGGTCAACCTCATCAAATCCCTCGGCGCAAACATCATTTCGGTCAGCCACGAACAGGGCGGCTTCACCGGCTCGGTGCAGATGTCCAAAGATTATGAAAAAGAACACGGCGCTTTCCGCCCGGGTCAGTTCGAAAACGAAGCCAACGTAAAAGCCCACTACACCACCACCGGCCCTGAAATTTACGAACAGATGCAGAAATTCGGCGTCGTTCCGGACGCTTTCGTATCAGGCGTGGGCACCGGCGGCACTATCATGGGCACCGGCAGATATCTCAAGAGCAAAAACCCTGACATCAAAATCTACCCGATGGAACCTATCAGCTGCCCTACCATGACCAACGGCGGCGTGGGTCCTCACCGTGTCGCGGGCATCAGCGATGAATTCGTTCCGCCTATCACCCATCTCGACGAGCTCGATGACATCATCCTCATCGACGACGGCGACGCCATCATCATGGCGCAGAAAATCGCCAGACAGCTGGGTCTCGGCGTGGGTATCTCCTCCGGCGCCAACCTCATCGCGGCTCTGTACGCGCAGGAACACTTCGGCAAGAAGAACGTCGCGACGGTCTTCGCCGACGACAACAAGAAATATCTCTCCACCGACTACGCGAAAGAAGAACCTGTCAAAGAAGGTTTCATTTCGTCCGACGTGGAACTGCTCAGTTTCGAAACGGTGAAATAATTTCAACGCGGAAAAGCGGCGCGCTGCGCCGCTTTTTTTATGCCTTTTTTATTTTTGCGTATTTACAAACTTTTTTTAAGTGATATAATTATAATATAAACAAAGCGCCGCCCGGGCAGCGCCCGAAGGCTCTATTCGGAGGTAAAATATGAGATTTGACGACACCATCATCACCATCAGCAGAGAATACGGCAGCGGCGGAAGAATCATCGGTCAGCGTCTGGCCCAGGAACTCGGCATCGCCTTTTACGATAACGAACTCATCACCATGGCGGCGTCGCAGACGGGCATGAGCGAAGACTTTCTCAAAAAGACGGAAGAACGCGCCAACCATTCTCTGCGTTTTTCGCTGTCCTATCTCGGCAACCTGAGTTACACAATGCCTCTAAACGACAAAGTGTTTATCGCGCAGTCGCAAATTATCCGCGAACTCGCCGAAAAAGGCCCTTGTGTCATCGTTGGCCGCTGCGCCGACTATGTGCTCAAAGAACACAAGCACTGCATAAACGTGTTTATACACGCCGATATCGATTACCGCATGTACAGGGCAATCAAACACTATGACTTCCCTGAGCAGAAAACGCCTGAAAAGACAAAGGAAATGATACTCAAAATAGACAAACAGCGCGAAACATACTACAACTATTACACCGACCAGGCATGGGGACGCGCCGACAACTATCACCTGTGTCTTGACAGCACCAAACTGCACATAGACGGCACAATCAACGTCCTTAAAAACTACATCGACGCTTTCGAGCAGTATTGCGAAGAATAACAAAAACGCGGACGGTTCGTCCGCGTTTTTTTACAGCCGCCCGACGGGCGGCTTTTTTATGCCCTTTTTATCCAAAGCGCGCCTGTCAGCCCACAATGATGTTGACAAGCCTGTTCGGTATCACGATAACTTTCTTTATCTGTTTGCCTTCGACGCACGCCTTTATCTTTTCGTCGGCGAGAGCCGCTTCCTCCACCGCCTTGTTGTCGGCGCCGTGCGCCACCACGATTTTCGAACGGATTTTGGCGTTGACCTGAACGGCTATTTCCACTTCGTCTTTCACCAGCGCTTTTTCGTTGACGACAGGGAATTTCTGGTTGAATACCGAATATTCGTTGCCCGTCAGTTCCCAGAGTTCTTCGGCGAAATGCGGAGCCAGCGGCGCCATCAGTTTAATCAGGTCAAGGCACACCGCGCGGTAAAACTCACCGCTTACCTTGCCGCCGTCAATGTATTTAGACATGGCGTTTACAAGTTCCATCATGCGGGCAATCGCCGTGTTGAAACTGAAAGTGCCGTAGTTGTCGGTAACGTTTTTGATGGTGAAATTGCGCACATAGTCAAGTTCTCTTTCGGCGTGTCCCGTTTCGCCGCCGCCCTTGTACTCGTTGCTTTTCAGCACAATGCGCTCCACCCTGTCAATCCATTTTGCTATGGCTTTGATGCCGTCGTCGTTCCACGGGCCGCCTTCAACGTAATTGAAGCCGAAGCCCAGATACATTCTGAACACGTCGCTGCCGTAAACGGAAATATAGTCGTCAGGGCTGACCACGTTGCCCCTCGTCTTGCTCATCTTGAAGCCGTCCGTGCCCAGGATGACGCCCTGGTGCACCAGCGACAAAAACGGCTCGTCAAAATCGAGATAGCCCATGTCTCTCAGCGCCTTGGTGAAGAAACGCGCGTAAAGCAGGTGCATGCAGGCGTGCTCGGCGCCGCCGATGTATTTATCCACAGGCAGCATTTTGTCAATCCACTCCTTGCTAAAGGCCTCTTTGTCGTTTTTGCTGTCAGGATATCTCAAAAAGTACCAGCTGCTGCAAACGAAAGTGTCCAGCGTGTCCGGGTCGCGGGTGGCGTCGGCGCCGCATTTAGGACATTTGGTGTGCATAAAACCTTCGTGTTTGGCAAGCGGGCTGGTGCCGTCAGGCGTAAAGTTGACGTCGTAAGGCAGTTCCACCGGCAGCTGGTCTTCCGGAACCGGCACCGTGCCGCAGTGCGGACAGTGCACAATCGGGATAGGCGCGCCCCAGTATCTCTGACGCGAAACCAGCCAGTCGCGCAGGCGGTAGTTTGTTTTAAGCTGCCCTTTGCCTTTTTCGGCGAGTTTTTCTATGATTTTTACTTTCGCTTCTTCGGTGGTCATGCCGTCAAATTCACCGGAGTTGACAAGCACGCCGTATTCGCAGAAAGGCAAATCGTCGTTGCCGTTTTTGCCTTTGATGACGCGGGTGATTTCCAGACCGTATTTGTTGGCGAAATCGAAGTCCCTTTCGTCGTGGCTCGGCACGCCCATGACGGCGCCCGTGCCGTAAGAATAAAGAACGTAGTCGGCAATCCAGATAGGCACCTGTTTGCCGTTAATAGGGTTGACGGCGTACGCGCCCGTAAAGACGCCCGTCTTTTCTTTTGAAGTAGACAGCCTCTCGATTTCGTTGGATTTCGCCACGTCGGCAATATATTGCTCCACCGCTTCTCTCTGCGCGTCGGTGGTTATTTCTTTAACCAGCGGATGCTCAGGCGCCAGCACGACGTAACTCACGCCGAACAGCGTGTCGGCCCTGGTGGTGAAAGCGCGGAAACTCTTGCCGTGCCCCACGATGTCAAACTCGATTTCGCCGCCGGTGGATTTGCCAATCCAGTTTTTCTGCATGAGTTTCGTTTTTTCAGGCCAATCGAGTTTATCGAGGTCTTGCAGCAGTTCCTCTGCGTAATCGGTTATCTTGAAAAACCACTGGGTGAGGTTTTTCCTGATGACTTCTGTGCCGCAGCGTTCGCAGCGCCCTTCCTGCACCTGCTCGTTGGCAAGCACCGTGTTGCACGACGGACACCAGTTGACGGGCGCTTCTTTGCGGTACGCCAGCCCGTGTTTGAACAACTGCACGAAAATCCACTGCGTCCATTTGTAATAGTCGGGCATGCAGGTTTTAATTTCGCTGTCCCAGTCGAACATGGCGCCCATGTTTCTGAGCTGCTCTTCCATTATGGAAATGTTTTTAAGGGTGCTGTCCTTCGGGTGTATGCCCGTCTTGATGGCGTAGTTTTCCGCCGGCAGACCGAAAGCGTCAAACCCCATCGGCTGATAAACGTTATAGCCCTGCATGCGCAGAAACCTGGCGTAACTGTCGGCAAGACCGAAGTTGTACCAGTGTCCGATATGCAGTTTTGCGGCGCTTGGATAAGAAAACATTTCAAGAACGTACTTTTTGTCTTTAATGTTGTTTCTGTCAAACTTGTAAAGACCCGTTTCGTCCCACTTTTTGCGCCATTTTTTTTCGATTTCAACGTGATTCATACTCGTTTACCCTGTATAAAATATTTTTTGCTGTTTTTAGAATTATGAAATATCATAACGCAACGGCAAAAAAAAGTCAAACCCTGCGGCGCGCCGTCCAAACTTTTGCCCGCTTTCGCTTGCGCAAACCGCCCGATGTTTGCTATAATATCACGGCGCGGGGATATCACGCCGCGCGAAACGGCTCTTTCCGCCGGCTAAACACGCTTCCGTAGTTAAATGGATATAACAAACCCCTCCTAAGGGTTAGTTGTGAGTTCGATTCTCGCCGGGAGTACCAACGCTCAAAGGGGCAAGCGAAACGCTTGCCCCTTTTCACAAGGTCTCCCGTCGAGATACTGAAATGACGTGTCGCGATTGACACTGCCGTGTAACAATCGCTGTTCCGTCGCTCCGCTCCTTGCGATTCTCGCCGGGAGTACCAGCAGCCTGTCAAACTGACAGGCTTTTTTTGTTGCTTTCTGCCGAGGGTTCCCTTTTAAGGGTTTCGGCAGATTCTCTGTCCAACCAACGCTCAAGGGGCAAGCAAAATGCTTGCCCCTTTTCACAAGGTCTCCCGTCGAGATACTGAAATGACGTGTCGCGAT
>ERZ1643249.580-NODE-580-length-41253-cov-5.331739_pt1 | contig 41253 bp, 32 predicted proteins | sample MGYA00579263_ERZ1643249 | MGnify/ENA primary metagenome ERZ1643249 (study PRJEB29033, sample SAMEA4952264) | chicken gut metagenome | biome: Broiler Chicken; feature: Gastrointestinal Tract; material: Caecum | place: Ireland | collected 2018 | study: Broiler...
TGATAATAAAAATTTAATCGCTATTGGTAGACTTGATAAAATAAAAGGGTTTGTTGATTTAATTAAAATAATGCAAATTATTGTAAGACAAGATAATAGTGTTCATTTAGATATTTTTGGTGATGGTTTAGAGAAAGAGGAATTAATTAAATTAATTAAAGATTATAAATTAGAAGAAAATATTAAATTATGGGGATTTAAGAATCAAACATTTATAAAAAAATATTTGCAAAATAGTTCTTTATATTTAATGACATCGTTTGAAGAATCTTTTGGTTTGGTTGTAATTGAGGCAATGAGTTATGGTATACCATGTATTGCCTTTGACAGTGCTAAAGGAGTGTTAGATGTTATAAAGAATAACGAAAATGGATTTATAATAAATGGTAGAAACATTAAAGAATATGCTAGTAAGATTTTAGAATATGTTGATATGCCTGTTAAAGATAGAAAAAAAATATCTAAAAATGCTAGATTAACAAGTGAAAAATATAAACATGAAAATATAAGTGAAGAATGGATTGAATTTATTAATTATATTAATGAAACACATAATATTAATATGCAAGAATATTTAAAAAAACTATATAAGGATAGTAAAGATAGCTATTATAATGAATTAGATAGAGATTTAAAAAATAAAAATAAAAGATTTATAATTACTGTTAATCCGGAAACTTTAATGATGAGTGAAAAAGATGAAGAATTAAAAAATATACTTGATGGTAATTATAGTTTTGTTCCTGATGGTATTGCTGTTGTAAAAGCTGCTAAGAAACTTGATATTAATGTAAGTGAAAGAATTACTGGCATAGATATTGCCGAGCATTTATTAAATGTTGCTAATACAAATAAATATTCAATGTATTTATTTGGAGCTAAAGAAGAGGTTATTCAAGCGTTAGTAGAAAAAATAAAAAAAGAATATAAAAATATTAAGTTGCTTGGATTTAGTAATGGTTATGTTGATGATAAAGATAAAATAATGGAAGATATAATTAAATTAAATCCTGATATATGTATGGTAGCTTTAGGTATACCTAATCAAGAGAAATTTATTTATAAGTATTTTGATAAAGCTAAAAAAGGTATATATATTGGAGTAGGTGGTTCTTTTGATGTTTTAAGTGGCTCTAAAATGCGAGCACCAAAGATATTTATTAAACTTAATTTAGAATGGCTTTATAGAATAATTACTGAACCTAAGAGATTAAAAAGATTTTGGAATAGTAATGTTAAATTTATATTTAAGATAAAGAAATAGAGGATGATTGTAGGAACTATGAAAGTATTAAGAATTGTAAAATCACATTGGTTGTTTTCTTTGATAATACTTTTGTTGATAGTGATAAAAGTATTATCAATTATTGATTTAGGTTATGATTATACAATCAATAGTGATGATTTAAGTTATATTAACAGCGGTATTACCCTTTATGAAGAGGGGAAAATTACCATGCATGGGGTAACATCAGCTCAAATAATGCCAGGTTTACCTATTATTATTGCTATGTTTTGTTTTCTGTTTGGTATTGGTGCAACATTAATACTTGCGTTAAAAATATTTTATGCAATATTATTTATTGTTACTGTAATTATTTTTTATAAAATTGCGTTATTATTTTCTAATAAATATATTGCAAGTATTGTTAGTTTATTTTTTATTGCTCCCGACTATATATGGATGAATAATTTAATACTTACAGAAACACCATTTATTTTATTTATGTTGTTATTAATATATTATTCTTTATTATTTTTAAGGAATCATCGTAATAAAGACTTTTATTTAATGTTACTCTATTTTATTATAGCTATATATATTAGACCAAATATAATAGTATTTCCTATTGCTTTATTAATATGTTTGTTGATACAAAAATATAATATAAAAGAATTAGTGAGAAAATTAATTCTTGGAATATCAATTGTAATTATTAGTTTAATTCCATGGATATACCGAAATTATAAAACTTTTGATATGTTTATTCCACTTACTTATGGATCTGGTAATCCTTTATTATTGGGAACTTATCAAGGGAGTGGTTATCCATTAGATGAAGAACTAAATTATGAAATATTAAATGATTCAATGTCTAAAGAAATGCAATATTATTTAAGTGAGAATCATCCTAGAGATAAATACAAAGTTTATTATTCTTTAGAGTATGATAAATTGAAAGCCGAATATAGAATTAGTGAATGGTGGAAAGCCAATAAAGTTTCTTTTATAAAATCTTATTTAATTTTTAAGCCTAAAATAATGTTATATTCTAGTTTTTATTGGGAAGAAGTATTTAATATAGATATTAAAGTTAATTTAGCATTTAGAATTATTGATTTAGTATTATTTTTAATATCATCAATTTTAATTTTAATATATAGAACTAATTTGTTAGAATATGCTTTTTTAATGATATTTTATATATTACAAATAATATTATATTGTGTGGCTTTTGCTTATGAGAGATATGCAATTACTTTATTTCCAATAAGATTTATTATTATTGCAATTGGATTATATATAGGGTATAGTAAGATAAAAACTTTACTTAAAAAAACACAAAGAATAAATCTTGCTGAAAATCAATAAATTTACGAAAAAAACGCAATTTGTTGGTTTTCTGCTGCTTTCAGTATATATTATATATGAGGGGATATTTATGTTAGTTAATTTTAAAATTGAAAATTTTAAAACAACTGAATATAGAAAATCTTTTCTTGATGTGTGTTGTAAATAGAAATAGTTTTTTTATTTAATGATTAATTCAGTAAATTAGTTAAGCAATTATGTTGCAAAAAATCATTAAATATTATATTATATTAGTGCGAGGTGATATATTATGTTGAGTGCTAAAGATGTGGCTATGTATTTTTTATCTAAAGACTCAAAGCGAAAATTGTTCAACAAAAATGTAGTTGTTTATAATGGTAGAAAATCATATGAAGGTAATATAAGAATTAATAAATATTTATTTTTAGCTCAAGTTGTATATTTGGCATTATATAATAAAAGATTATTTAAGGATGATTTTAAAGCATATGATAATGGTCCAGTAATTGAAGATATTGTAAAATCATATGGGTTAATGATTAATCAAAATAGTATGGTTAACATAAATGATTCCGACAAGCAATTTTTAGATAAGATATATATATCTTTAGAGAATGCTACATTTGATGAATTAATTGAAATTACTCATGAAGATCCAACATGGCAGAAATTAAGCAATAATACATATAATGCACCTATAATGAATATTGAGGACAACATTGCTGAATACAAAAAAAGATATAAAGGATTAATAGAAGCATTAAAATTATGAATGATTTAAAAGTGGGGCAAATATTGTGGTTGAAAGTGAGATATCAAATAGATCAAGTTGCTAGTATTGAACATCCAATGTTAATTGCGGATATTAATGATAACTACATTGAAATAATAGCAATCGATAAAACTGCTGGAAAATTACACAATTTATATCATAAATATAACTATTTTATTAATTCAGAGAATCCAAAAGAAACTGTTTTATATGAAGATAGTTATGCTCAATTTAATACAAAATTAACTATAGAAAATTGTACAATGTTGTCAAAATTCAGAAAAACTAAAGATACATTATCTTCAAAAAAACTTAATGATTTGTTAAAAGAATATTATGATTATCAAAATAATAATATAATAAATGAAGAACGAATAGTTTATATGACTCAAGAAGAAATAATAGAATTAAATAGCTAGAATACCTAGCTTTTTTAAATTTATAAAAACTACTTGATTATTTTGTGAATTAATTTTATAATTAAATTGTAGATATAAATATATTTAACAATAAATTATATATATTCTATAGAAAGTTGGAGGAAAAAATGGATAATATTTTGATTGCCATTTTGACTCTTATTGTTGGAATTTTGCTGGGTGGTGTTATTATATGGATTGTTTTTACAATTAGAGCATCACGAGCAGTAAGTAAAGCTAATAAATTAATTGAAGAAGCTAGGGTTGCAGCAGAAAAGAGTAAAAGAGATGCTTTATCAGAATTAAAGCAAGAAAGTTTTCGTTTAAAACAAGAAACTGATGCGGAAATAAAGGCTAAAAAAGCCGAACTTTTACAAAGTGAAGATAGATTATTAACTAGAGAAAACAACTTAGATAAAAGAGAAGAAATGTTACAAAATAGAGATAATTTATTACAAGACAAAGAAAATGATTTATTAGCTAAACAAAAAAATTTACAAGAAAAAGAGGAAAAAATGGATACGCTGCTTAAAGAAGAAGTAGCAAAACTTGAAAGTATTGCTAAGTATAGCAAAGAAAAAGCTAAGGCAGCTATAATGGAGAGAGTAGAACAAGATATGGAACTTGAAATTACTAATTACATTAAAGATGCTGAGGCTAGAGCTAAGTTAGAAGCTCATGAAATAGCTAAACAAATGATTATTAGTAGTATGGAGAGATACTCTGATGATGTTGTGGGACTTCAAACAGTTAGTACTATAAGCCTACCTAATGATGATATGAAAGGTAGACTCATCGGACGCGAAGGAAGAAATATTAGAACAATTGAATCAGTTACTGGTGTTGATTTAATAATTGATGATACACCTGAAGCAATAGCAATTTCTTCATTTGATCCGTTAAGAAGAGAAATAGCAAAACTTACTATTGAATCTTTAATTAAAGATGGTAGAATACATCCAGGTAGAATTGAAGAAATTTATGATAAGACTGTAAAAGATGTTAATGCGAGAATTACTCAAATAGGTAATCAAACAATTAATGATTTAGGTATTGCTAAAATGGATCCAGAATTAGTTACTTTAGTTGGTAAACTTAATTTTAGAACTAGTTATGGACAAAATGCTTTACAACATTCTATTGAAGTTGCAAATCTTGCTGGGTTAATGGCTGCAGAACTTGGAGAAAATGTAACTCTTGCAAAAAGAGCAGGTTTACTTCACGATATTGGTAAAGCTATTGATTTTGAAGTTGAAGGATCACATGTTGAAGTAGGATTAGATTTTGCTAAGAAGCATCATGAACCTGATGTAGTACTTGATGCTATTGCATCACATCATGGTGATACAGAACCTAAAACAACAATTGCAGTTTTAGTAGCTGTTGCAGATACACTTTCTGCTGCAAGACCTGGTGCTAGAAATGATACTTTAGAAAATTATATTAAGAGATTAGAACAACTTGAAGAAATAGGTAACTCTTATGAAGGTGTTGAAAAAACATTTGCAATGCAAGCTGGTCGTGAACTTAGGGTTATTGTTAAACCTCAAGAAGTTGATGATGCTAAGAGTTATAAGATGGCTCGGGATATAAAAGAACAAATCGAGAGTGAAATGCAATATCCTGGTACTATTAAAATAACAGTAATTAGAGAAACTAGAGTTCAAGAAGAAGCAAAATAAAAAAATGTAATAATATGTTGTATAACATATGTTTAGACCACTCTAAGTCCGAAGGGATGTAAGGTGGTTTTTTGCTAACTATTTTTCAAATATATTTTTTGGCAAAATAAAAACCTCAATACCTGAGGCTTTATTTAACAAACACAATCTACAAATGTATCTGATAGACATCTTATACTGCAAAGACAACTACAATCCATTGTGAAGAAGACATTAGTAGCTACATATGGAAATAAACTAGTAGTATCTGTATTTTCAGCAAGAACTCTAAATGTACAACAATTTCCTTCAATCTTTTCTACTCTAAAGACATTTGAGCAAGTAGTACTAATATCAGATCCTGCACAACTTATAGTAGAATCTTTAGTTATTGGCATGCTCCATGGAACGCCATTTCCGCAGCAAGTATAAAGCATTACTGGTCTAGTGTTACATACTATACAATTAGTTCCTCCGCCGAGTACTGGTCTATCACAAGTTTGTAAACAGTTATCTGGACATGCATTTTCTTGTAGTACTAAAATTACACATAATATTTCATTAATGCAATTTCCATTGCTGTTTGAATTTTGATTATTCATAAACTTTCACCCTTTCATGTACTTTCATTAATAATTTATGAATAATCTAAAAATAAGTGTATACTAAAGTAATTGTTATTGACGGATACTCTAAATTTATTTTATAATTAAAATAGATAAGGAGTAGTAGTATGTTATATGTTATTGGTGGAATTATTGTTTTAATAATAATTTATGTTTTATTTACTTGGAATAGTTTAATTAAACTTAGTAATGATGTTGATGAAGCATTTGCAACAATGGATGTTTCTTTAAAGAAAAGATGGGATTTAATACCTAATTTAGTGGAAACTGTTAAGGGTTATGCTAAACATGAAAAAGATACACTTACAGAAGTTATTCATTTAAGAAGTAGTTATGATAGTTTATCAGATAAAGAAAAGTTAGATACTAATGAACAAGTAAGTAGTGGTATTACGAAAATTATGGCTTTAGCAGAAAGCTATCCGGAGCTAAAAGCTGATAAGAATTTTTTAAACTTAAGTACTAAACTTAGTGATGTAGAAGATGAGATAGCAAAATCTAGAAGATATTATAATGCTGTTGTTAGAATGTATAATAATAAAGTTGAAATGATACCTAGTAATATTGTGGCTAAAATATTTGGTTACAAACAAAAAAATATGTTTGAAGCGGAAGCCGAAGAGAGAGAAAATGTGGATGTAAAACTATGAAGATAAAGTGGATTTTATTTTGTTTGTTAATATGTGTATTAGGAGTAAAAAATGTTAATGCCTTAGATTATTATATTGATGAGTATAATGTAGAAATTGAGGTTTTAAAAAATAATTCTTATAATATAAAAGAAGAAATTTCTGTGTTTTTTAATACTGATAAACATGGGATATACCGCTATATTCCAATGCATAATGAAGTTATTAGAACAGATGGAACAAGTTCTAGAAATAATGTTTTAATAAGTAATGTAGAAATAAATGAAAAATATACTACAAAGATTAGTGATGGTTATTATCAACTTATTATTGGGGATGCTAATACTTATGTAAGAGGGGCTAAAAACTATGTAATAGAATATAATTATAATATTGGAAAAGATCCTTTAAAAGATATAGATGAATTTTATTACAATATTATTGGAACAAAATGGGATACAACAATTAATAAAGTTAATTTTACAATAACTATGCCAGAAGAATTTGATGCAAGTTTACTTGGTTTTTCTACAGGTAGTTATGGTAGTGCAACAAATAAAGTTATATATAATGTAAATGGTAATGTAATTAGTGGTTATACAACAGAAGCATTAAGTGCTTTTGAAGGTTTAACTGTGAGACTTAGTTTACCAGATGGGTATTTTAGTGAAGCTACCAATATTTATAATACTAATACGATTTTAAGTTTTGTTATTCCAATAATACTTGTAGTATTAGCTATATTATTATATTATTTTTTAGTTTTACGACATTTAGTTAAACCAGTAGAACTTAATCCACCGGATAATTTATCTAGTTTAGAGATAGCATTTTTATATAAGGGAGAAGTTAATGATAAAGATATAATATCACTTCTTATATATTTAGCTAATGAAAAATACATTAAATTAATAGAAGAGGAAAATACTTTGAGCGTTGTTAAATTAAGAGAATATGATAAAGAAGATAGTGCAATTAAGGAATTCATGCGGGGATTATTTATTTATGGTGATAGAGTAGATATTGAAGATTTAAAATATTCTTTTTATAAAACAACAAGTATTATTAAAACAATTACTAATACTAAAGAAAATAGAGCTAGAATTATAAAAGAAGATAATAGTTTTTACAAAGGAATTTTTGGTTTAATGGCAGTTTTATGTGTACTTAGTGCTATATATTTACAAATTAAAGATTTTCATCCAACACCGATATTAATGTTAATTGCCTTTTGTATGTCTTTGGTAGTTTTAATACCTTTATATTATGCCGCAAAGCATATTAAGAGTGACTTTTTAAAGTTTTTAGACATTTTATTTGTATTTGGATTTGCAGTATTTATTATTTGGTTTTCATTAAAGGATTTTGTTGTATCAAGGCAAGTATTTATTGTTAATATGATAGTGAGTTTTATTTGTATGATTGTTATTTTACTTTTGAATAAAGATTTTTTAAGTAGAACTAGTTATGGTAAAGAAATGTATGGAAAAATATTAGGCTTTAAAAAGTATATCTCACTAGTGGAAGTAAGCGAATTAGAAAAAATTGTATTAGAACATCCAAATTATTATTATGATATTTTACCTTATGCTTATGTTTTAGGAATATCTGATATATGGATTAAAAGATTTGAACATATTATATTAGAACCTACTTATTGGTTTGAAAGTCATAAAGGATTTAATATAGCATTCTTTAATCAAAGTATTAATAGTACGATAAATGATTTGAGTAGACCACCAAAGATGCTTAGAACAATGGTTATGCATGGTGGTCCATCTTCTAGTAATGATAATAATGATTTCTTTGATGGTTCATCATTTGGAGGATCTTCTGGTGGAGGTTTTTCTGGTGGCGGCTCCGGTGGTGGCGGAGGAGGTGCATGGTAATGCGAAAAATAAAATATTTATTAGTTATGTTATTTGTTAGTTTTATCAGTTTAACTAATGCGAAAGGGTTATATGATAATTATGATTATTATATTGATGATTATAATGTAGTTATTGATGTTAATAAAGATAATTCATTTGATATAACAGAAGAAATAAGAGTATATTTTAATCAAGCAAGACATGGAATATATAGAAGTATTCCACTTAGAAATCGTGTTAGTAGATTAGATGGAACAACAACGAATAATTATGTTAATATTTCAAATGTTTATACTAATGTTTTTAGCACACAATCAAAATCTGATGGGAATTTGGTTATTCGTTTAGGAGATGCTAATAATTTAGTAACGGGTTATCAAGAATATGTTATTAAATATAATTATAATATTGGTAAGGATTTTTTAAAAGACAAAGATGAATTTTATTTTAATATAATTGGACCAGAATGGGAAACTGTTATTACAAATGTTACATTTACTATTAATATGCCAGAGGAATTTGATGAAAGTTTATTAGGGTTTTCTAATGGACCTGAAAGTTTTTCAACAAATAATGTAAGTTATGAAGTATCTGGAAATACCATAAGGGGATCATTAGATACTCCATTATATGAAGGTGATGCCTTAACTGTTAGATTAGAACTTCCTGAAGGATACTTTAGTGAAGCTAAATCTAATTATGGTATAAATAATGTTATAGCAATAATTATACCTATTATTAGTGTAATAATTACGGGATTAATTTTATATATAAAAAAGAGAAGTGTAAGAATAGTTGATACTATAGAATTTTATCCTCCGGATGATTATAATAGTTTAGAAATAGCCTTTTTATATGAAGGCACTGTAACAAATAAAGATGTAATTTCTTTATTAGTTTATCTTGCTGATAAAAAGTATTTAAAAATAGAAGAGGTAACAACTAAAAGTTTAAATACTGATTATACTACAACTCAAATAATAAAATTAAAAGATTATGATGGTAATAAACATGAAGAGTATTTATTTATGGAATCCTTATTTAAAAATGGCAATAAAATTATGGTGGAAGATATAGCAGATGAATTATACACTGCGGTATATGATATAAAAAATAAAATGAATTCTCCAACAAATAAACAACAATTATTTTTAAGTTCTAATAAAACATATAAATTTTTATATATTTTATGTGCTTTTTTATCTATTAGTATAACAAACATATTAATTTTTATTAATTACTATTCATCAGAAGCTTTAATAGGTAATATTATAACTATATTATTTTTTGCAGTAGTAATTGTTTTAGTGCTTAAAACTAAATATACAGTAGCTACTAAAATTGTTATTTCAATATTTATTGTTGCTTTTGCTATAATGTTTTTTGTATCGACTAATTATCAATATATGTATGGTACTTTATCAATAATGTCATCAATAATATCAGTGATATGTTCAGTTATTATAATTTATTGGGCTTTTTCTTTTAATTTTAGAACGGATTTTGGCAATAAAATTTATGGTAGAATATTAGGTTTTAAAAAATTTTTAGAAACAGCTGAAAAAGAGCAGTTGGAAGCTTTGGTTGATAAAAATCCTGAATATTTTTATGATATCTTACCTTATACTTATGTTTTAGGTGTATCTGATAAATGGTTTAAGAATTTTGAAAGTATTGCTTTATCTGCACCATCTTGGTATAGTGGTAGTGGTGATTTTGATATAATAACATTTAATAATTATATAAGTACAACAACATCAAGTGTTGCCTCAAGTGTAACTTATGATTCATCATCATCTTCTTCATCTGGAGGAGGCTTTTCTGGAGGAGGCTCTGGTGGGGGAGGTGGAAGTTCATGGTAATGATTATTGTTCCTATAATATCTTTGATTATAACACTAATTTTATGGATTATTTATGGCAAAAATAAAAAAATAGATATAAAAGAAGAAATGTATCCACCAAATATTAATATATCGGATGCAATGTATGTGTGCCGAAAAAAGCTATGTGGTGATGCCTTGGGATTAATGCTAATTGAGCTTTGTAGCAAAGGATATATAAAAATTGTTGAAAAACAAACAACTACATTATTTAATAGTGTAAGCGAATTAGAGGTAGTAAAGCTAAAGGATTATAATGGTGATGATTATAATGAAAAAGCATTTATGGATAACTTATTTGCTAATTTAGATGTTATTAGTTATCATAATACTTTAGTTATTTTATCTAGAATGTCAAGTAAAATGAAATATAAAGAATTTGATGAAAAAATATTTTGTAAAACTCCATCTTGGGTATTTTGGTTAATTGTTTTAATGATTATTGCTACATATTTTATAATTACTTATATTCCTATTTCGAATTATGGTGATATTTCTTCATTGATTATTTGTTTATTATTTCCAAGTATTGGTTTTACAGTTTTGTTTTATACTATAACTTCTCGACAACCTATAGATGTAAATACTGGTAGCATTAAGGCTCGGAGGTTAAGTGCTATAATATTTGGTTGTGTTTTTGCTTTAATCATGGGAGCTTTTCCGATTTATATGTTTATTCCTATGTTAAATGGCAATTACTTGTTATTTTACTTAATAGGTTTAGTGTGTATTTTTATTATGATTTTTATAAGTGATCGATTTGTTAAAAGAACCGATTTAGGAAATGAATTACTAGCAAAAATATTAGGCTTTAAAATGCACTTGGAAAATACAAATATTAATGATTCTAATTATTTTTACGAAGTATTACCATATATTTATATTTTCAATTTACAAAATCGTTATTTAAATATGGAAATGAATAAACCAAAGTGGTATGAAGTATCAGAGTTTGATATGCAAAAATTAGATAAATTAATTTTAGAAATAGTAAGTGCAGCAATGAAAGTATTTCCTAAAGATATTAAGTGAAGTTTCAATTGTATATTGGAACTTTCTCTTTTTTAATGCACTTATTTTTGGTATAATTATATATAGAAGTTATGGAGGATATATGAATATATTAGATGGACTAAATAAAGAACAAGTTAGGGCAGTAGAACACATTGATGGTCCTTGTCTAGTGTTAGCGGGAGCGGGTTCTGGTAAGACAAAAGTACTGACAATGCGTATTGCTAATTTGATTGCCAGTGGAATTGATTCAAAGAATATTTTAGCGATAACTTTTACTAATAAAGCCGCGAAGGAAATGCGGGAGAGAATCAACAATGTTGTGGGAGAAAATAGAGCTTTTGTTGGTACATTTCATTCTTTTGGTTTAAGAATAATTAAGGAAAATTATGAAGCTTTGGGACTAACTCATAACTTTACAATTATTGATAGTGATGATGCTACTAGTATAATAAAGAAACTACTTAAAGATTTAGGATATGATCCTAAAGAATATAGTCCAGGTTTTATAAAGAATAAAATAAGTTTTATTAAAAATGAAATGCTTAGTGATAGTGAAGCAGAAAAATATTTAGCATCTCCACCTGAAAAAGTGGCATTAAAAATATATTTTGAATATCAAAAGGTTTTAAGAAGAAATAATGCTGTTGATTTTGATGATTTGTTAAAGACCCCAGTAGAGCTTTTTTATACTCATGAAGAAATACTCGATTATTATCAAGAGAAGTATCGTTATATATTAATTGATGAATATCAAGATACTAATGAAGTGCAATATAAGTTAGTTAAAAAACTGGCAGAGAAATATCGTAATATTTTTGTTGTTGGTGATCCTTGTCAATCAATTTATGGATTTCGGTGGTCAAATTATAAAAATATTATGAATTTTGAAAGTGATTATCCAGAGGTTGAAGTAATTACTTTATATCAAAATTATCGGAGTACTAATAATATTTTAAAGGCCGCCAATTCAGTTATTAAGAATAATAATGAAGGTAAGGGAGTTGAGCTTCATAGTGATTTTGGCTTAGGTGTTAAAATAAAATATACGAGATGTAATGATGAAGCAGATGAAATTAAAGTAATACTTGATGAGATAAAGAAGTTACTTGATGATGGGTATGATTATAAAGATATTGCTATTCTTTACCGGACTAATGCCCAATCAAGAATACTAGAAGAAGGTATTTTAAGTAAAAATTATCCTTATAAAGTTGTGGGTAGTTATTATTTCTATAAAAGAAAAGAGGTTAAAGATTTAATTAGTTATTTAAGATTAATATCAAATACACATGATGATGTATCTCTTGCTAGAGTTATAAATGTCCCTAAAAGAGGGATCGGAAATAAATCGATTGAAGAATTAGAACAAAGAGCAGAAAGTAATAACACCAGTATGTTTGAGGCATTAGAAAAACCAAAAGAACTAGAATTTAAAAACTTGATTTTAAATTTACAAGAAATTGCTAAAAATGTGGATTTAACAGAACTTATTGACAAAGTTTTAGAGTTATCAGGTATGCAAGCGGAACTGGAAAAAGATAAAACTCTAGAAGTGGAACTTAGACTAGAAAACCTAAAAGAATTTAGAAGTATTACCGAGAGTTATCAAAAAGAAACTGGTTCAGTTAATTTGGAAGATTTCTTGGAAGATATTAGTTTAGTTGCGGATGCTAAAGAACATATAGAAGATGGTAATGCTATAACTTTAATGACTATGCATTCTGCAAAGGGACTCGAATTTAAAGTAGTTTTTCTTGCAGGTATGGAAGAAGGTATAATGCCTCATGCTAATTCAAGTAATAGTAAAGAAGAAATGGACGAAGAGCGAAGACTATGTTATGTAGCAATAACTAGAGCTAAAGAGAGATTATACATAACTAATGCTAAAAGAAGAATGCTTTATGGAAATGTTAGTTTTAATCCACCAAGTAGATTTATTAATGAAATTGATACTGATTTAATTGAAAAAGATGAAAAAGTAAATAATATAAGTGGAGTAAAAGAATTTAATAAGGAAAGATATTACAAGACAGAAAATACATTATATAATCATGGTGATATAGTAATGCATGATACATATGGTAAAGGTGTTGTAATTGATGCCGATGAGAGATTTGTGACAATTGCTTTTGATAAAAGGTTTGGAATTAAAAAATTATTGAGTAATTATCAAGGTTTAAGGAGGATTTAGATGGATAATTTAACTTTAGTAATTATGGCAGCAGGTATGGGGTCGCGTTTTGGAGGTTTAAAACAAATTGAACCAGTTGGACCAAGTGGCGAAATTATTGCAGATTATTCGGTATATGATGCCATTAGAGCTGGTTTTTCCAAAGTAATATTTATTATAAGAAGGGAACATTTAGATTATTTTAAGGAACATATTACTAGTAAGTTTGAAGATAAAATTAAGGTGGAATTTGCTTTTCAAGAACTAGATATGATTCCTAGTGATGTATCACTACCAGAGGCCAGAGTAAAAATGCTTGGGACAGGGCATGCACTACTTTGTGCCAAAGATTTAATTGATGGTAATTTTGTACTAATTAATTCTGATGATTTTTATGGTTTAAATTCTTATCAAAAAGCTGCAGAGTTTTTTAAAAATAATCATGAAGACTCAGAATATCTAACGGTTAATTACCCATTTTATGTAACAGAAACAAAAAATGGTGCGGTAAAAAGAGGAGTAGTTTTTATAGATGATGAAAACTTCGTTACAAATAATATCGAATGTGAAATAGAAAGAGATAATGGCAAATTAATTGCTAATGCAATATTTGAAGATAAAACATTTGAGCTTGATGAAAATCATCCAGTAACAGTTAATTTCTTTGGCTTAAGACCGAGTTTTTTAGAATTTTTAGAAAGTGAATTTGCTAAATTTATTCATGGAAATATTGGTTTGAAAGATGAGTTTTTACTTCCAGAAATATTAAGAAGAGGAATTAAAGAAAATAAATTTAAGATGTTAGCAACAACTAGTGAGTCTAAATGGATGGGAGTAACTTATAAAGAAGATTTACCAGATTTAAAGAAAAATATCGAAGATTTAATCAAGAAAGGGGAATATCCAAATGAATTATGGGACACAAGAAGAAGTAAAAGCACGCGTTCTTGAATTAACAAAAATTTTAAATGAAGCAAATTATAATTATTATGTATTAGATAATCCAACGATAACTGATCAAGAATATGATAAATACTACAGAGAACTTGTCAATTTAGAAGAAGCTTATCCGGAGTTTAGTTATGATGATTCACCAACTAAAAGAGTTGGAGGAGAGGTCATTGATAAATTTAATAAAATAGTACACGCGCGACCAATGCTTAGTCTTGCTAATGTCTTTAATGAAGATGAAATTAGAGATTTTGATAGTAAAATAAAAAAAGAAGGGTTTAAACCGGAATATGTTTGTGAATATAAAATTGATGGTTTGAGTGTTGCTTTAATTTATGAAAAAGGAAAGTTAGTCCGTGGAGTAACTAGAGGTGATGGGGTAACTGGTGAAGATATAACTCACAATGTTAAAACAATAAAGGTTATACCCCTAACTTTAAAAGAGCCAATAGATATTGAAGTCCGCGGGGAAATATTCATGAACAAAAAGACTTTAGAAAAATTAAATGAACAAAGAGCTAAAGAGGGATTGCCACTTCTTCAAAATGTGCGTAATGCTGCTGCGGGTTCAATTAGACAATTAGATTCTAGTGTTACTGCTAAAAGAGAACTGGATAACTTTATCTATTACTTGCCAGATTCAGATAAATTTAATATTAAGACACATATGGAATCGCTAGAATTTATGAAAAGTTTAGGTTTTAAAGTAAATCCAGCGAACAGATTAGTAAGTGATATTGATGGTATTTTAAAATTTATTGAAGACATTACCGAAAAAAGAAATAAATTACCATATGAAATCGATGGAGTAGTTATTAAAGTTAATGATATTAAAATGCAAGAAGAATTGGGATATACTGCTAAATACCCAAAATGGGCAACAGCATATAAATTTCCAGCTGAAGAGGTCTTAACTAAATTAAAAGACATAATATTTACTGTAGGGAGAACGGGTAGAATTACACCAAATGCGGTACTTGAACCAGTAATTGTTATGGGCTCAACTATAAGACGAGCAACCCTACATAATGAAGAATATGTTTTAGCTAAAAACCTTAAAATCGGCGATATCGTGTCAATTCGTAAAGCTGGAGATGTTATACCAGAAGTAGTTGAGGCAAAATTTGAACGGCGAACTGGAGAAGAAAAAGATTTTAAAATGATTCATGAATGTCCAATGTGTCATAGTCCTTTACAAAAATTTGCCGATCAAGTCGATTATTATTGTATGAATCCTGAATGTCCTAAAAGAAATATTGAAAGTATAATTCATTATGTATCAAGAGATGCCATGAATATTGAAGGCCTTGGGGATGAAATAGTTGAAGAATTATATAATTTAGGTTTTATTAGAAATATTCCAGATTTATATGATTTAGAAAGTAAAAAACAAGCGATTATGGAATTTGATGGTTATGGGGAAAAAAGTGTTAATAAAATACTTGATAATATTGAAAAATCTAAAAATAATAGTTTAGAGAGATTATTATTTGGTTTAGGAATTAAAGAAATTGGTACTAAAACGGCGAAGTTACTCGCTAGCACATATCATAATATGGACGCACTTATGAATGCTACAATAGAGGATTTAGAAAGTATTAGAGATATTGGTAGCGTTACTGCTAAAAGTATAGTTGATTATTTTAGTGCTCATAAAGATTTAATTGAAAAACTAAAAGAAATTGGTATTAATATGGATTATTTAGGACAAATAAAGGGAGTAAGTGATGAAATAACTGGCAAGAGATTTGTTATTACAGGAACAATTAGTGATATGGGTAGAAAAGAAATAAAAGATATAATCGAGTCTTACGGCGGAAAAGTAAGTGAATCAGTTAGTAAAAATACAAATGTAGTAATTGTTGGAGAAAATCCTGGTAGCAAATATAATGATGCAATAGCTTTAAATATTCCAATATGGAATGAAGAAAAATTACATGATGTTTTAAATAATTTGTGATATTTCTAAATATGTAGTATAATTATATTACTTAAAGAGGTGAATAATTTGAATAAACTAAAAGAATTATGGGGGAAGAATAAGGTGTTAATAGTACTAGGAATAATTCTAGTAATATGTCTAATTGCTATTATTGTGGTTGCTGTATCCTTTTTCTTCGGAGGTAGTGAATCAGTTTATGGCGATAGATTAGAAGGAATCGAAAATTATCCGGTGACTGAAGAATTTATGGATGAATATGTAGCTAGTTTTGCTGAAGATGAAACTGTAGAAGATGTAACAATTCATACCCAAGGTAGAGTTATTTATGTAGCTATTACTTTTGCTGGTGATACACCTTTAGTAGATGCGGAAAGTAAGGCTGCCGCATCAATAGATTTATTTAGTGAAGATACTTTATCTTATTATGATATTAACTTTACATTAGAATGTGCAGCAACAGAAAATAGTGAAGGATTTACCATAATGGGAGCTAGAAATGTTGCTGGTTCTGGTGTTGTTTGGAATAATAACACACCGGTAGAAAGTGAAGAAGAGTGATGAAAAAAAGACGAAATATAATTGTTATAGTTGTAAGTGCCCTAGTTGTTATAGGTATTGCAATCCTTTTATATTTTCTTTTAAATGATGAAAATAAATTAACTGTTGCCGAACGCAATTGGATAAATGAAAATATTAATACCGTACCAAATATTAATGTTTTGGATGATGCTAATGTTTTTGGTAAAAATGGTAGTGGAGTGTTTTATGGCTTTATAGAGGATTTTGAAGAAGAATATGGCTTAAATATTAATCCTATAACATTTAGAAATGGAACTAATCCATCAGGTATAACATTAGGTGCTAAAACTAGTGTAGGAAATAATGATGTAGTATTTTTTACAGATCACTACGCGTTAATTGGTACTAATAATGAAATAATTAGTGATACTGATGATTTAATAGGTAGAACAATAGGTATTTTAACAAGTGATTTAAGTTATGTATCAACTTATATAAATTCTACTAATGTTACATTTACCCAATATGAATCTAGTGAAGAATTATTTAATGCCATAGGCACTGATGTAACTTATGCTATAGTACCTTTAACTTATTATTTAGATACTATTTTAAGTAATAATTATAATATCTTATACCATTTTAGTGATATTAAAATATATTATACAATGCAAACTACAGATGATACTTTAAGTAGCATTTTAAGAAAGTTTTATAATAATTGGGAAGAAATTGATGCATTATATAACGAAGCATTATTTAATACTTTTACAACTTCTTTAAATATATCAGCAACGGAAATAGATTCAATGCAAAGTATTGAATATAACTATGGCTTTGTTAATGCTTCTCCTTATGAAGTTATTATGGGGGGTAAATACGGCGGAATTGCTGCAGTTGTTTTAAGTAAATTCAGTGATTTTGCGGGAGTTGAATTTAATTTTGAAAAATATCGTAATTATGATAGATTTATGAATGCTGTAGAAAATGGCGATGTCGATTTATATTTTAACTATTATAATTATTCCGATAATTTTAATGTTACAAATGGAATAAATATCGAATATAGTGTTGCTTTACGAAAAGATAATAATATGGTTATAAAATCAATTAATTCTTTAATTGGAGAAACTGTATATACCCAAGAAAACTCTAAAATATATGATTATATTAGCAATATTAATGGTATAAATATTGAAACATTTAGTACAACAAAGGATTTATTTAAATTAAATAAAAGAGATGTAATATTAGTAATTGATAAAAATACTTTTGATTATTATAGTTTAGATGAACTTGATAACTATTCAGCAAGATACAGTGATTATATTGGGGATGAATATAATTTTAAAGTAAGAACTGATAGTGCTTTATATAATTTACTTGATAAATATGTAAGTTTCTTAGATCAAGATGAAATGATTTTAGAAGGACTTAATAACCATAGTGAAACTGTCCAAAGTGGCGGAATTGTTACAAAAGTAGCCGAATACATTTTATATGCAGTTATTATAGCTATAATTATTGCTCTAATAATTATTCGTAAAAGTAAAAAGATTTCGATTGCGAGAAAGATTAAAAAAGATGATAAAATGAAATTTATTGATCAATTAACATCTTTAAAAAATAGAAATTATTTAAACGAAAATATTGCAACATGGAATAATAATACAATTTATCCACAAACTATAATCGTAGTAGATTTAAATAAAATACAAGAAATTAATGATTTAAATGGCTATAATGAAGGAGATAAACAAATTAAAGCATGTGCTAATGTATTAATTAAGACACAACTTGATAATAGTGAAATAATGCGTACTGATGGTAATGAATTTGTCATTTATTTAGTAGGTTACAATCAAAAACAAATAACTAATTATATTCATAAATTAAATAAAGAAATAAAGAAATTACCATATGACTTTGGAGCAGAATTTGGATATAGTATAATTGAAGATGATATAAAAACGATTGAAGATGCCATGAATGAAGCGGTTGAAGATATGAAGAAACAAAAGGGTGCCATAAAAAATGAAAAAGAAGTTAAAAAGTGAGGTTAAAGAATTTTTTGATAATTTTATAAAAGTTTTAAAAAGGCCGGAGATGGCAATACTTCCTGGACAACTGGCCTTTTTCTTTGTGCTTGCTATTGTTCCTACTATAACACTTATTAGTTATGGAGCAAGTTTGCTTAATTTATCAACTGATGTAATTTATGATTTTTTAGCTAATGCTTTTTCCAAAGATATTGCATCAATGCTTTTAAATATTCCAGAATCAAGTGCTTCAGGTTTAGGTTTAGTAATAACTTTAGTTGTAGGTTACTATACGGCATCTAATGGACCAGCATCTATTATTATTACATCTAATGCTATTTATGGTGAAAAACAAACTGGTTTCTTTAAAAGAAGATTAAAATCAATTATTATGACAATTTTCTTAGTATTACTTTTTATATTTATGTTAATAGTTCCAGTTTTTGGGGATAAAATTATTGAATTATTCGAGTATGTTGATTTAAATAGTTCAATTACTGATAAAGTAACAACTATTATAAGATTATTACAAGGTCCTGTTACTTGGTTAATAATGTATTTCTTTATAAAAATACTTTATACTATTGCTCCGAATAAAAGAATAAAGAGTAAAAATGTCGGATATGGGGCAATATTTACCAGTATTTCTTGGATAATTATAACTTATGGTTATTCATTTTATATAAATAATATCGCATACTACTCAACATTTTATGGAAGTCTAGCTAATATTGTTATGTTAATGATCTGGATATACATACTTGCTTATGTATTTACAATTGGTATGGCACTTAATTATCGTAAAGAAGAAGTAGAATTGGAAAAAACAGGTTCTATAAAAACGAATAATAAGTAAATAATAATATCATGTACTACAGGTATTACTTAAGTACATGATTATTTTTTTCGATATCAATCTAGTATTAGTTTACTAACGATATTGAAGAGTAATATCTTGAAGTTCCCTAGTAGGGAGCTTTGTTTTTGTTGACATATAATAAATTATATGGTATATTATTTATAGAAAAAGAAGCCGTTTTATAGTAGAGACTTATCAATTTTGATAACAGGTACTTTGGTGGTTTCTTTTTGAAAGGAGTTTGTATCTCTGCTCGTTTCGGGCGTTAGTCTAGGGATTTATGCATTAGACGCAGAGACTAGAACTCTTTTAAACCTATTAATTATTTATGGCACAGGCAATTGTAGCCCAAGACCATATATAGTTAGAATACTTATATAAAAATATATAAGTAAATAAAAAGGGATTAGATTTTTTAAATCAGTGACGAATTATTTATAATTCTAGGTATTGTACATCTAATTCCTTTTTAAATTGATTTTATAAAACCACATAAGAAATAGCACAAGATACCACACAAGATATTTATATGTGTTTTGTTTTTTTAGTAAATAATTATTGATTAATATTATAAAATGTAATATATTATATTTAGAAAGCGGTCGTGCCGACTTGACGGCGCGGTCGCTTTCTTTTTCTATTTATTTTCTTCTTCAATAGGTTCAAATAAACTTCTTATATCAATATTTAGCGCATCAGCAATACGACCTACAATTACTATTGTAAAGCCTCTTTGCATTTTAACACTTTCTATTTTAGCTAAATAATTCATAGTAATACCCGCTAAATCAGCTAGTTGTTGTTGTGTTAAATTAGCTTTTTCTCTATACTTTTTAATATTATATCTTATTAAATCATAATAATACATATCATTATGTATCATAGAACCACCATATTATAATTATGGTGGTAAAATTTATTGAAATATATGGATGTTTTGTCCATAGAATAGGCACTTTTTAAATGATAAAATTCATTTATAAGGTAGGTTAAAAATGAAGAAAAAAGTATTAATTGGAGTAAGTGGTATATTTGTAATAATACTAGGTATATGCATTTGTTTTTATATAAGTAAAGATAATAGTGATAATGAAATGTATACTAGTAATATTGAAGATGAAAAAGAAAACTCTGTTGGAGGTTTTCTAACACTTATGCTTGAAACAGAAGCGGGTTCAGGAGTATATGAAAAGTCTATTTCAAGTACTTGGCCAGGGGAGGGTTATGTTTTTAATAAAGAATTATCTTCTTGTCAAAATGGTGGAGAACTAGATTATGATAGTGAAAATAATAAAGTAATACTTTATAGTAATAAATCAGATGGCTGTTATGTTTATTTTGATATATATAATAAACCAACAATAAATAGTATTAATTTAGGAGAAGTAACAAATAATAGTATAACTATTACAGTTAGTGCTACTAATGGAACAAATGAAATAAGTAATTATTACTATGTAATAAATGATGGAACTCCAGTAAGTTCAACAAGTAATACATATATGTTTAGCGGTTTAAGTGCGGGAGAAACATATACTATCAAAGTATATGTTGTTGATACAGAAGGATATTCATCTGATACATCGAGTTTAAATGTAGAAACAGAAAATGCAATATTGTTAGCAGATTGGGTAATAAGTCAGTATGGTGGAGTACAAGGAAATAACGGAATATATTATCACACTTCGAGTTTAGCAAATAGTGCTAGTGATAATAGTTATCGCTATAGTGGAACTAATCCTAATAACTATGTATGTTTTGGTTCAGATGAATCAACTTGTCCAGAAGACAATTCATATCGAATTATAGGAGTATTTGGAAGTGAAGCAAAACTAATAAAAACAGACTTTGCTAATAGTAATTTGTTAGGAACTAATGGAACATATACATCGAATACTTATAATACAAGTAGTTATGGAAATTATAACGGGAATTACAGTATGGTAAATAGATACGAGTGGAATGCAAGCAATACATGGAGTTCGTCAAGATTAAATACGGTCAATTTAAACGATAATCTTTTAAATAGTTTTAGTACAACTTGGAGTGATAAAATAACAAACCATACATGGTATGTAGAAGGAAACTCAACATACAATACTCTACCAGCAACATGGTATGAATACGAAAGTACAGGAAGAACATATAGTGCAAAAATAGGATTAATGTATGTATCAGATTACGCGTTTTCAGCCAGTCCCAGTTATTGGACAACTAACATGAATTCTTATGATGATGCAATAAGTAATAATTGGATGTATATGGGAATTTCTGAATGGACTATTTCTCCTGTATCGTCAGGATCTAATCTCGTGGCATTTGTTTCCGATTTAGGCGGAATTAGCTATGTTGGTGTTTTTTATAATAGTTCCTATGCGGTCCGTCCTTGTTTCTACCTAACCTCATCTACTCAATATGTCAGCGGATCTGGAACAGAATCTGACCCAATTCGGATTGTAGTATAAGTCAACTAGTTTTAGTTGACTTATTTCATATCTATGGACAAAATTAAGTTTATTTGCTAAAATTATATGGTAATAAGGAGAAGTAAATAAATATATGGCTAAGAAGAAAAATAATAAAAGTAAAATGAGTTTTATGAAATATTTAAGTATATTTCTTCTTATAGTAAGTGTGTTAATTTTAGTGTTAGTTTATTTTATTAATGTGTTACCAATAGATTATTTTATAGTATTAGTAGTACTTGTTTTAATTATTGATTTAGTAGTAGTTAAGTTATTACTGGGTAGTGGTAAAATAAGAAATGTTATTGGAGTAATTCTATCAATAATACTTATTATTATAATGGTATTTGGTATTACTTATGAACTTAATACAATAGATTTTTTAAAGCAATTTGGTTTTAATACTTATAAAGAAGAAGTATATAATGTATTGGTGTTAGATGAAAGTGAATACGAAGAACTTAATGATTTAGATAATGCGACTATTGGGCATTTAGATGAAAATGTGCATGAAGGGTTAAATAGTGCAATAGAAAAAATAGATCAGCAAATAGATTTTGAAAGTGTAGTACTTGATGATATCAATAGTTTAGTTGATAATTTAGAAATAGAAGAAGTAGATGCAATAATACTTGAGGATGCTCAAATTACTATGCTTGAAGAAGATAATAATGGATTAATGGATAATTTTAGGATAATTGCTTCTTTTGATATTGAAACAGAAATAGAAGTTGTAAGTAAAGAAGTTAATGTGACTGAAGATTCTTATAACATATTAATTACAGGTATTGATTCATATGGATCTATTACTAGAGTATCTAGAAGTGATGTTAATATGATTGTTTCAGTTAATCCTAAAGATAAGAAAATATTACTTACTAGTATTCCAAGGGATTATTATGTTTATTTAAGTGATTATGGGGATTATGATAAACTTACTCATACAGGTATTTATGGAATAGATGTTACTACTAAAGCTTTAGAAGATTTACTAGATATTGATATAAATTATTATGTTAAAGTTAATTTTACAACTTTAGTGGACATTGTTGATGAACTTGGAGGTATTACTGTTAATTCTAATTATGATTTTACTAGTATTGATGGATATCACTTTAGTAAGGGTGAAAATAATTTAAATGGTAAAGAGGCATTATCTTTTGCAAGAGAAAGACAAGCCTTTAGTGAAGGAGATAGAGTTAGAGTTGAAAATCAACAATTAGTACTAACAGCAATTATAAATAAAGCGTTAAGCCCTAGTATTATAACTAATTATAATAGTTTACTTAATGCTTTAAGTGGAGAATTTTTAACTAATATAACTAATAAAGAAATTACTGATTTAATAAAATGGCAAATTGATGGTATGTATTCATGGGATATTGAAACTATATCTTTAGATGGCTCGAATGCGTTTGATTATACATATAGTTATAAGAATCAAAAGTTATATGTCATGATGCCTTATCCCGAAAGTGTAAATAGTGCTAAAGAAAAAATAAATAGTGTATTGTAAAGAAAGCGTAAAGTAATTGCTTTCTTTTTTGTTGGGTTTTGACTAGTTTTGTCGAAGTTGTTTAAAAATGATTATTTTTCCTCTATATTAAATATGTAAGGAGAAAAAATATGTTAAAAATGAATTTAGAATATAAAGATGATACTTTATATGTTTATTTAAAGGGTGTGTTAAATAAAAGAAATTGTTATAAGATAAATAATTATTTAAATCCAATACTTAAAAAACATAAGATAAGTAATTTGATATTAATTTTAATTCATTTAAGAGATATTGATGAAGTAGGACTTGATTCATTAAAACGAGCCAAGTATTTAGTTAAAAGTTGTAATGGTAGCATGAAAGTGTGGGGTTGTGATAAAGAAATAAAAGATAAAATAAAAGATTTGAGAGTAAGAAAAATAAAATATATGGGTGATGCTTATGTATGAGGAAATAGTTAAAGAAAATGCTGGCCTTATTTGGACGATTGCTAAAAAGTTTTATGGAATACCTAAAAGTGATTTATATCAAGCTGGAGTTTTAGGGGTTATTAAAGCTTATAACAATTATAAATGCGATGGAGATTGTAAGTTTAGTACATACGCCTACAAGTATATTTATGGGGAAATGTATATGGTTGCTAGTAATAAAAGTATTAAGGTAAGTAAAGATATAATTAAACTTAATAAATTAATTGAAAAGGGTAGATGCATGATGGCCCAAGAATTAATGCGTGATCCTAGTAATGAGGAATTAGCAGAGTTTCTAGGAATTGATTTAAATACTTTAAATAATGCAATAGAATATACGAACTCTTTAGTTTCTATTGATGAAGAAAGTGATGAGCGAAGTTTACATGAAGTTTTATATAAAGAAGAAGATGTGACGGTAGATGATAAAATACTGCTTCATGATAGTATTGATTCCTTAGATACTTTGGAACAAGATATTATAAAAGCAAGGTATTATGAAGATTTAACGCAAAGTGAGACTGCTAGAAAACTTGGTATTACACAAGTAATGGTATCAAGGTATGAGTCGAAGAGTTTGAAAAAAATGCGAGATTTTATGTATATGTAAGAAAAATAGCGACACAATAAGTTTAGGTGATAATATGACTAAGGAAGATTATAAAAAATTAGTAAAAAAACATACGCCGAAGGAACCTAAACTAAGAAATATTGTTGTTGCTTTTTTTGTTGGTGGTTTAATTGGCTTTTTTGGAGAGTTTATTATCTTTATGCTTCAAGAATCATTTGGTATGTCTAAAGTTATTGCTGCAACTTGGACTTGTTTAATAATTATAGGTACTGCTAGTATCTTGACCGCTTTTGGATTCTTTGATAATTGGGTTAATAAGTGTAAATGTGGGCTTATAATACCTACAACTGGTTTTGCTCATAGTGTAACTGGTAGTGCTCTTGATTATAAGAAAGATGGTCTTATAACAGGACTGGGAGCCAATATCTTTAAACTTGCTGGTTCAGTTATTTTGTATGGGGTTATTTCGGCATTTATTTTAGTGATTGTGAGGGTGGTAATTGGTGTCTAGTAAGAAATATAAGAATGTCTATTTAAATGACTATTTTACAATTGTTGGACCATTAGAAAAAGAAAGTCATTTAAAAAAATATAATTTATCTATGGATGATTATTATTATAAAGAAAAAACTTTTGAACAAGCTGAGGTTAAAATGCAAAGTGATGTAGTTAATAATTTAAAGAAAAATAATAGTTTAAATGATTCTGATATAGATTTATTAGTTGGAGGGGATTTAACTAATCAAATTGCTGTTTCTAGCTATAATGCTAAAAATTATAATATCCCATTTTTAGGGGTGTATTCGGCTTGTGCAACATTTCCTGAAGAATTAATACTTGCTAGTAATTTTGTTGACTGTAGTGGTTTTAAAAAAGTTATTACCGTAGTTAGTTCGCATAATTTAACAGCTGAAAAACAATTTAGGTATCCAGTAGAATATGGAGTACCAAGGCCACACACATCAACATTTACAACAACTGGTGCTATTGCCACTTTAGTTGGAAAAAGAGAAAGTAATATAAAAATTGAATCATCAACAATAGGTGTAGCCATTGATATGGATATAAGTGATGCTAACCATATGGGAGCAGTTATGGCACCAGCAGCAGCATCAACATTAATGCGACATTTAACTGATTTAAAAAGAGAGGCCTCTTACTATGATTTAATTTTAACTGGTGATTTAGGTTGTGTTGGAGGAAAAATATTTCAAGATTATTTAGAAAAAAATTATAATGTTCAACTCAAAAATTATATGGATGCCGGTTGTGAATTATTTTTAGATAGTCAAGAAACTTATGCTGGTGGTAGTGGACCTGCTTGTCTGCCTTTAGTTTTATTTTGTAAAATTTTAACTAGTAAAAAATATAAAAAAATATTAATTATTGGAACTGGAGCTTTGCACTCAACAACATTTGTTAATCAAAAAATGAGTATTCCTGCGATTGCTCATGCTGTAAGTTTGGAGGTGGAATAATGAATTTTCTAAATGCCTTTTTATTCGCCGGATTTGCTTGTGCAATAGCCCAGATAATTTTAGATAATACCAAACTTACACCAGGACATATAACAAGTATTTATACTGCAATTGGAGCCTTACTTTCATTTCTTGGAGTATATGATGATTTAGTTGTTAAATTTGGAGCTGGAGCAACAGTGTTAATTTCTAATTTCGGTCATATGCTTTATCAGGCTGCAATTCAGGGGTATATGGCTGAGGGAATACTAGGGATATTTTCTAATATGTTTACCAAATCATCAGCTGCTATTGCTGGAGCTATAATATTTGCCTTTTTAGTATCTTTAGTGGCTAAACCTAAGAATTAATTTAAGCACTAATTTTTGTGCTTTTTTCTTTTTAATAAAAAACGAACAAATATTTGTAAAAAAATATTGACATTTTTTTTAAAGTATATTACAATTAATTTGTATCAGAGTGTATTAGGAGGAATAATGAAATCAGTTAAAGATGAAAAGAATAAAGATAAGGCACTAGAACAAGTTCTAGCAGATATTGAAAAACAATTTGGAGCTGGTGCTATCATGAAACTTGGGGATAATGAACATATTGAAGTAGATGTGGTATCTAGTGGTTCTATTGCAATTGATGTTGCTTTAGGTGTTGGAGGTTATCCTAAGGGAAGAATCATTGAAATATATGGACCTGAATCAAGTGGTAAAACAACAGTTGCCTTGCAAGCTATAGCAGAAGTACAAAAAGCTGGAGGTAGAGCAGCATTTATTGATGCAGAACATGCCTTAGATCCTGTGTATGCTAAAAATTTAGGTGTTGATATTAATGAACTTTTATTAAGTCAACCAGATACGGGAGAACAAGCTTTAGAAATTTGTGATGCCTTAGTTAAAAGTGAAGCTGTTAGTTTAATTGTAATTGACTCAGTTGCAGCTTTAGTACCTCAAGCGGAAATTGATGGAGAAATGGGAGATTCTCATGTTGGTTTGCAAGCTAGACTTATGTCTCAAGCCTTAAGAAAATTATCAGGTACCATGAATAAAACTAAAACAACTGCGATATTTATTAATCAATTACGCGAAAAAGTTGGAGTAATGTTTGGTAATCCTGAAACTACACCAGGTGGTAGAGCTCTTAAATTTTACTCAACAATTCGTCTTGATGTAAGAAAAGGTGAACAAATTAAAATGGGAGACCAAATAATTGGTAATAAAACCAATATTAAAGTAGTTAAAAATAAAGTTGCTCCACCATTTAAAACTGCTAGTGTAGATATTATGTATGGCGAAGGTATTTCTAAAGAAGGCGAAATTATTGATATTGCTAGTGATTTAGCAATTCTAGATAAAAGCGGAGCATGGTATTCATATAACGGTGAAAAAATAGGTCAAGGTAAAGAAAATGTTAAGGCTTATTTAAAAGAAAATACTAATCTTCGTGATGAACTTGAACAAAAGATTAGAGAACATTATGGTTTTGTAAAATCTAAAGATAAAAAAGAAGATAAAAAGAATGCAGAATAAAAAAGGTCTTACGACCTTTTTTCTATTCCACAGATTTTAATGAATCAATCATATTTACTTTTCTAAGGATAAAGTTAGTAATTATTTGAACAATTATAGTAAATATAATCATAATTACAACTGTTAAAATATAGCTTAAATAATTAATCTCTTTAATGAATATTATTTCATCAGTCTCGGCAACAGTTAAGACAAAGGCATTTAGACCAATACCTAAGATTAAGCCAATAATTATACCAATAATAGTTAGAATAATTGTTTCTCTATAAACATACATAGATATTTCTTTATCATTAAAACCAAGGACTTTTAGTGTAGCTATTTCTCTAGTTCTTTCCGAAATATTGATAGTTGTTAAGTTATATAATACTGTAATTGCCAGAACTGATGAAAAGCCAATTATTAAGAAAACTATATGATTCATACTATCAAAGATATCTTGTAGGGTTGAGACACTATCTTCTGTATATTGGATGTTACTAAAATAATCACTTGCAAGAAGAGTATCACCTAAATCATTGATGTTAGCAATAATTGTGTTGTAGGAAATATCTCCAAAAACTAAATTGTAATAGTTAGTATTCATATAAACATAATTATTAATATAATTTCTACTAATTCCAGAAATTTTTATTACATATATTTCATTGTTATTGTCTCGGAGAGTTATGGTATCACCAACTGAAACATTTAATATATCAGCAATTTTTTCAGTAACTATTGCTCCTTCATCATCTAAAGATAAAGGATTGCCATCTAAATCTTTTAAGTCATAATAATTACTAATATCATTATCCATAAAGGCCATAGAGTAAACATCAATATTTTTGTTATTGGCATCAAAAGTTAATGTTTCCATGTGAGCATATAAGGGATTTTCAATGTCATTACTTGCGAGTAAATTATTTATTTCAGGATTTTCTTCAGTAATACTTTCGTTTAAGAATAGCATGGAGTCATATTTTTCAATTTCACCGTACTGTATATCCACAATTTTAGAAATACTATCTTTTATGCCAAATCCTGTTAAAAGTAGGGCAGTACAACCAGATATGCCAATTAGAGTCATGATGATTCTTTTTTTGTATCTAAATAAATTCCTAATTGTAACTTTCCAAGAAAATGATATTCTTTTCCAAATAAAGTTGATTTTTTCAAGTAATACTTTACGACCATTTTTAGGACTAGCTGGTCTAAGTAGATTAGCAGGACTATTTTTAAATTTAACAGCTACAGCAATATATGTAACTAGAGCCATAGTAATTATACAAACTTCAATTATACTTATACATATTGGAATATTTGCATAAGTTTTTAATCCTGGAATAATGTATGATTGTGTGTATACATTATATAAAACATGAGGTATTATTGTATAACCAATTGTTAGACCAATTAATAAACTAAGTAAAGTAGCAATTAAAACATAGAATATATAACTAAATATTATTTTAAATTTGCCGATTCCAAGGGATGTGAAAATACCAATTTCGGTTCTTTCTTCTTCAATCATTCTAGTCATGGTATTTAGACACATTAGGAAGGCAACAGCAATAAAGAATATTGGAAATACAGCAGCAATTGAATCAATTTTAGTGGCTGATTCTAAGAATGTTGTATATCCTGAATTATCTTCACGGTCAAATAAATACCATTCAGGTTTTTCTAGAGTTGCAATTTTGGCTTCAGCATCAGCGATTTCTGCTAAACCTTCATTGACTTTATTTTGAAATTCTGCATAGTTAGTATTGTATTCTTCTAGATTTTCATTTAAAGTTTTTTGTTGTTCATCTAAATTAGCTTTATTAGAATTTAGAGTATTTATTGTTTCATTATAGGTATTATTAAATTCTGTGCGAGCATTAGTAATTTCCGTAAAACCATTTTTTATTTCCGTTAAACTAGATACTAAAGTATTTAAATTATTAATAGTTTCCTTAGTTGTTTGATATTCTATACTTGCTGGATCAAGTGTTGCAAGTAAATTATTTAGGTTAGTAATCTCGGTATTTAGAGCAGTAATTGATTCATCTATGCTACTAGTGGTAATACCAAAATTTGTTAAGTTAGCATTAATGGTAGCTAAATTAGAATTAAGATTAGCTTCATTAGTATCAAGTTCTGTTAATACTTGAGTTCTTCTTGCTTCTAATTCTGCTCTGGCATCATTTATTTCTTTATAACCATTATCAATTTGTAATTGAGCATTATCTAATTCTTCTTTAGCATCTGCAAATTTTTCTTCATTTTCTTCTCTTAAGTTATTTATTTCTTCTCTGACATCATAGATTTCTTCCATGGCTGCAGTTTTAATTTCTTCATATCTAATTGTTTCTCTAATTGGTGCTAGTTCTTCAAGCTCGGCATTTAACTTTGTTATTATTTCTTCATAATCATCACGATAGCTTGTTGCATCAATGCTTTCTTTAGCAATTAGATAAATTTCAGTGTAATATTCCATATTGAAATTATCTTTATTTATATAAATAACATTATCAAGTTTGCCATCTGATACAGTAGATATACCAAGATTATTATAAATATACATACTACTATTTATGGTACCAACAACTTTATAAGTATTATTTTTTAAATAATCCTCATAATTTTCATCTTCGATTATTATGGTATCACCGATGTTGTATGAGCCATCTAAAACTAAACATTCGTTATCTTCTTCAGGCATTCTGCCATCAACTAAAATAACATTGTTGATATCGTGAGTTATTCCATATATTTTAGTAGCATCGCCATCAATTACAGTTTCATAGGTGTAGTTTGCCTCAACAAATTCAGCATTATCCAAATTTTTAAGGGCAGTTAAGTCATCTTCCGTTAAGCCCATGGTACTAACAATGCGATAATCCATTAACTTAGTTTCATCATAGTATTCATCCATAGTTCGAATCATATCGGATGAAGTTTCACGAACTCCTGCAAAAAATGCTGCCCCAATAGCAATAATTAAAATTAAAGTTATAAAGCGACCTAAGGAATGTTTGATTTTTCGCAAGGTATTTTTGAACATAAACATTACCAATCAATCTCCTCAACACTTTTAGGCTTTTTGTGAATTATAATATCTTCAATAGTTCCATTTTTAACGTGGATAACTTTATCAGCAATTTGCGCAATTACAGCATTGTGGGTAATAATTATTGTAGTTGTTTTAGTTTTATGACAAGTGTCTTGTAATAACTTAATAATCATTTTGCCAGTTTTACTATCTAGAGCACCAGTTGGTTCATCACAAAGCAATAGCTTTGGATTTTTAGCTAAGGCTCTCGCAATTGATACTCTTTGTTGTTCCCCACCAGAAAGTTGAGCAGGGAAGTGATCCATTCTATCTTTCAAACCAACACTAGCTAAAGTTTCTTTACTATCTTTGGGGTTTTTACAAATTTGATTAGCTAAAGAAACATTTTCTAAAGCAGTTAGATTACCAACTAAATTATAAAATTGAAAGACAAAACCAATATCGAATCTACGATATTTAGTTAATTCCTTACGATTAAATTTAGAAATATCTGTTCCATCAACAATGATTTCTCCACTAGTTGGAGAATCCATTCCACCAAGTATGTTTAAAATAGTGGTCTTACCAGCTCCGCTAGGGCCAAGAACTACAACCAGTTCACCTTTATCAATAGAAAACGATACTTTTTCTATTGCTTTAATTGTTACTTCTCCCATTTGGTATATTTTTGTTAAATCTTTTACTTCGATAAATGCCATAAGCATCCCTCAATTCTCTTTTTTATTACAATATTATTATATCTCAAAGTTATGGGAAAATAAATAATTTATTAGTGAAAACTTTGTGATATAATAGAATTATGTATAAAAAAGTTTATGTTGAAATCACTAATGTTTGTAATTTAAATTGTTCTTTTTGTATTCATAACCAAAGAGAATCTATTTTTATGAGCAAAGATAATTTTAAAATTATTTTAGAAAAATTAAAGCCATATACAAAATATTTATATTTTCATGTAATGGGAGAACCACTAATGCATCCATATATTAATGAATTTATTAATCTTGCAAGTGATAATTATTTTGTTAATATTACTACTAATGGTTATTTAATTGATAAAATAAGAAGTAATAAAAATATTCGCCAATTAAATATTTCATTACATAGTTTTGATTCCAAATATAATAAAACATTAAATGAATACTTAAATGATATATTAGAAGTTACTAATATTTTAAAAGAGTATACTTACATTAATTATAGAATTTGGGCAAATAATCCTTATAAAGAAAAAATAATAAAAATACTTGAAGATTATTATAATACAACTATTAATGGACATACCAAGTTAGCTAAAAATACTTATATTGATTTTGATAGTGAATTTTTGTGGCCGGATTTTTCTAACAACTACTATAATGAAATTGGTACTTGTTATGCTCTTAAAGATCACATTGCTATATTAGTGGATGGAACAATTGTACCTTGTTGCCTAGATAGTAATGGTATTATTAATCTAGGTAGTATTTTTGAAAGTACAATAGAAGATATAATAAATAGTGAAAGATATCAAAAAATGTTAAATAACTTCAAGAATAACAAACGATGTGAAGAATTATGTAAACATTGTAATTTTTTAGATAGATAAACAAAATACTAAATTAGAAAAACTAGCGAAGTACTAAATGAATTAAAGCTAAAACGAAAAATAAAATTAACAAATAAATTTAAAGGAGTAAAATAAAGATTTAAATTCAAAAAAATATAGCTCCAAACGAAAGATTAAATTAATCCTTCAAAAAGGTTGATTTTTTTTTTTTTTTGGTACAATGGGAAAAAATAGGGGTAGCCATGAATGGTTAAATTAAGGAAGTGAATTGAAAAAATGAAACAAACACTAAGTACCAAAAAAATGATAATATTTGTAATCGTTGGAGTATTAATGTTAATAGTTAGTTTATATTTTTTGTATTTTGAAAAGTCAGATAACAATGTTAATGTAATGCAAAATATAAATAAAGATTCACAAGTAATAAATAGTAATATGTTAACATTAATGTATGAAACCAATGCTGGAAGTGGTATCTATGAAGAAACCAAAGATAATACCTGGCCGGATTCTGGTTATATTTTTAATGAAGTTTTAAGTGGTTGTGAAAATGGGGGGGAACTAGAATACAATTCACAAAATAATACAGTAAACTTATTAAGTAATTCTTCAGATAGATGTTATGTATATTTTGATAAATATGATGGAGTGTGGATTGATAATATAGATGTTACAAATATAACTGGAAGTTCAATTACATTAAATGTAAGTGCAACTAGTGAAAATGGTAGTATAAAAAATTATTACTATGCTATAAATGATAGTGAAGAATATATCCAAAGTACTAATAATGTTATAATTATAAAAGATTTAATTCAATTAACTAAATATACTATTTCTGTTTATGCTGAAGATAGTGTAGGAAAAAGGTCAAATATATATGAACTTGAAGTTACAACAACTGATGCAAGTGGACCAGTAATAACTAATGTAACAACAACTAATATTACAATGAATAGTATATCTGTTGCAGTACAGATTGAAAGTCCAGTAGAAGTAACAAGATATTATTATTCTATTGATAATGGTAATTCATTTTATTTAGGTGGTAGTACTCATACTTTTAGTGGTTTAACTGGAGAAACAGATTATAACATTTTAGTTTATGTTATTGATACTGAAGGAAAAGCTTCTACGGAATATAGTTTAAGTGCAACAACACAAGGTTTACCAACACTTGTAACAGTATGTAGTAATGGAGATAATTTAGCAAATTGTATAAAAGAACTTTATAATGCTGGTGGTGAAGGATATGGTGGCTTATATTTGCATGATGGCTCAGGAACTTATGAAAATTATGACCAAGAAGCGGGGGATAATTCTTACAGATATAGTGGTGCAAATCCAAATAATTATGTATGTTTTGGTTCAACGGCTGCAACATGTCCAGATGATAATTTGTACAGAATAATAGGAGTATTTGGAAACCAAGTTAAATTAATAAAAAATACTAGTATTGGTAATTATACATGGAGCGGTTCAACTACTGTTTATCCTATAGGAGATGCAAATGCTCCAACAAATACATGGGGTAGCAGTACTTTAAACACAAGCACATTAAATGTAACTTACTTAAATAGTTTAGGTAGTACTTGGAGTAATAAAATAGCAACGACCACATGGAAAGTGGGAGGAAATACATCTCAAAATATATATCAGGTTCCGGTACCAACAGCATATCAAAATGAAATTGTAAGTCCAGTGGAAAGCACTACATATAGTGCCAAAATAGGATTAATATATGTTAGTGATTATGGCTATTCTGCTATTCCAACTTATTGGACGATTAATTTAAATGCATATAATTCTAGTGATATTATTCAAAATAATTGGATGTATTTAGGTTCTAACGAATTGACAATTTCTCGCAGTTCTAGTAGTACTTATACTGCGTTTTATGTGGCTAGTACGGGAGCAGTAGGTAGCTACGGTGTGTTTGATTATTCGATTTTGTCTACGGTTTATACTTCTCAGTTTGCCACCCGCCCTGTCTTTTATCTAAACTCTTCGATAACTTATAGCGGGGGTACTGGGGAAGCCAGTAACCCTGTGAGAATAAATTGATGGCGAGGACATTGCTCGTCTAGGGCCCTTGCGGTCCAGGCGAGCGGGGTAAATTAAAATTAGTAACAGTGATTAAATTGTATAGACAGTGATTAGATTAGAGGCACATTTGGCTGGTTGCAGCGCAGTTGCAAGTTACCAGTAAGGCAAATTATCTACATCCGCTGGTATAGCGGATATAATACTATACTTGGGTAGTCTTGCAATAATTTCTCGCAATTCTAGTAATACTAATAATGCGTTTAATGTGAATAGTACGGGAGCAGTAAGTGGCAACCGTGTGTATGACTTTTCGATTGGGTCAACGGTTAATACTAATCAGTATGCCACCCGCCCGAGACCTTTACAGTTCTAGTGATATAAGATTACGGTTTTATGATTGAAAGAAGTAAAGGACAAAGATTATCCAGGATGTAATCCAAACATGAAATATGGAAGGAGATGTTATAAGTAACTCTCCTATATGCCATATTCTTTTTTTATTTTATTAAAAGGTATTTACAAAAAAATATTAATAAAATATAATTAATTTAATCGGAGGTTTATATGGATTATAAAGAAAATATGTTAAATCATAATAAAATATTAAGTAAATATGCATGTCCAGATAGTGATGCAATATATTTACATGAAAACAAAGATGATTTTCGTACACCTTTTTTTAGAGATATAGATAGAATTATTTATTCACTCGCTTTTGTGAGATATTCTGATAAAACACAAGTGTTTTCATTCAAGGAAAATGATCATTTAACTAAAAGAATGATTCATATTCAGTATGTAGCAAAAATTGCTAGAACTATCGGAAGAGCCCTAGGTTTAAATGAAGACTTGATTGAAGCGGCCTCTTTAGGACATGACCTAGGGCACACTCCTTTTGGTCATGTAGGTGAGGCAATACTAAACGAAATAAGTCTAGAAAATAATGAGGGATATTTTAATCATAATGTTCATAGTGTGAGACTTCTTATGTATATTGAAAACTACGGAAAGGGACTTAATATAACGCTGCAAACACTTGATGCAATAATGTGTCATAATGGGGAATTTGCAAGCCAAATGTATGAAGTAAAGAAAAAGAGCAAAGAAGAATTTTTGAAGGAATATGAATCATGTTACAAAGATAGAGCTGCTATAAAGAAGCTTCGACCTATGACACTTGAAGGGGCTGTTGTTAGAATTAGTGATTTAATTGCTTATTTAGGCAGAGATATTGAAGATGCTAAAAGAATGGGATTAATTGATTTTTCAGATATTCCTTTAAATATTAAAGAAAATTTAGGGACCAGTAATAGAGAAATAGTAAATACAATAGTAATGGATATAATAAATAATAGTATAGGTAAAGATTATATTAAATTAAGTGATAGTGTATTTAAATCAATTGTAGAATTAAAGAAATTTAATTATGAAAATATTTATTATAAAGCTTATACTGAGGAAGAAAAAGATAAATTAAAATTAATGTTAAATACTTTATTTAATAAATATATGAAAGATTTAGAAAATAATAATACTGATTCTAATATAATTAAATCTTTTCTAGCTAATATGAGTGATGAATATAAAAATAATAATAGTAATGCCCGAATTGTAATAGATTATATCGCCGGCATGACAGATGATTACACCTTAAGAGAGTATAATAATTATTTAAATTTGGCACATACTAAATTTGAGTAGGTGATTTAATGGTTTATAAAACTTATAAATGTAATTCTTATAATATCCATACAATTAAAACAGATAGATTTAAAACAGTGCATATGGAAATAATATTTCGTAAAAATATTGTAAAAGAAGAATTAGTTAATTATGCTTTTTTAGTAGATATGTTAATGGAATCAAGTAAGAATTATCCAAAAAGAAAAGATGTAATTACAAAATTAGAAGAATTATACAAATTAGTAGTTTATGGTACTACTGTTAAAACTGGTAATGTCCTAAATTCCAACTTTATGGCGGATTTTATTGATCCTAAATTTATTGATGAAGAAGATTACCTAGAAAATGTTATCAAATTTATTTTTGAAATGCTTATGAACCCTAATGCTACTAATGAAGAATTTGATTTAAAAGAATTTAATTTTGTTAAAGAAAGATTAAAAAGAGAAATAAAAAGTATTGATGAAAATCCTTTTAAATCAAGCATGCGAAAAGCTATTGAAGCAATGGATAAAAGTAGTGTTACTGCATTCCCATTAATGGGATCAGTTGAAGAGCTTGATGATATTACTCCTAGTAGTTTGTATAAATATTATAAAAAATTATTTAAAGATAATACTTGTGATATATTTATTATTGGTAATGTTGATAGTGATAATATAGTATCATTAATTCAAAAATATTTTAAACATCGTTATATAAATACAAATAAATTACTTTTAAGAGTAGATAACAAGGAAAAGAAAAAGGTAACTACTAAAGAAGATGTAAGTGAAAATTTACAAGCGAATTTAGTAATGATTTATAATATTGGAGAGCTGCCAGAGGTAGAGCGACATGTAACAATGCAAGTATTTAATTATATTTTTGGAAGTGGTGGGTTAACTAGCAAATTATATAAAAGAATAAGAGAAGAAAATAGTTTATGTTATAACATAAGTACTCTTTATTTAAAATATGATGAGTTAATAGCTATTCATATATCACTCGATACTGCTAATGTTAAAAGAGCGGTATCTATGGTTAAGAAATGTTTAAAAGAAATGCAAACTGGGGATTTTTTAGATAGTGATTTAGAAGATGCTAAGAAAAGTATTAGTTTAGCTCTAGATTTAACTAGTGATAATAATTCATCTTTACTTAATAATTATGTTTTTCATGAATTTGATAATTTGCCACTAATAGATGAGAGAAAGAAAAGTTTAGCTAAATTAACTAAAGAAGATGTAGTAAATGTTTCAAGGAAATTAAAACTAAATACCATATATGTGCTTAAAGGAAAGGAAAATATCGAATGAAAGAAATAATTTTAGAGGGTTTAAATGAGCGTATTTATGAACATACAACTAAAAGTGGTTTAAAAGTATATATGTGGGTAAATGAGAGAGTTACATCAACATTTATGTCTTTATCAGTTAAATATGGTTCAATTCATACTAAATTTAAAGTTGGTAAAAAGACTTTTGAAGTACCCAATGGTGTAGCGCATTTTTTAGAACATATTAAATTTAATATGGACGCTAGTACTGTTGCTCATGATGAATTTTATAAATTAGGGGCAGATTCTAATGCTTTTACAACATTTGAATATACAAGTTATATTGTTTATGCTACAAAAAATCTAGATAAAGTTCTAAATTTATTACTTGATTATGTGTATAATCCATATTTCACTAAAAAAATGATTACTAAAGAAAAGGGAATAATACTAGAAGAAGCTAATATGACTGAAGATGATCCTTATTCTGTAATATTTTTTGATAACTTAAAAAGTGTTTTACAAAAAAGTAATTTTAGAGAGGTAATTACTGGTACTAAAGAAGATATAAAAGAAATAGAACTTGATGATATATTAAATGTTTATAATAATTTTTATCATCCTAAAAATATGTTTTTAACTATTACAGGTAATATTAATCCTTATGAAATGGTTAGAATTATTGATGAATTTATGGATAAAAAGACATTTAAAAAATATAGTGAACCTACAATAATAGGAGAATCAGAACCTAAAAAAGTAACAAGTGAATATCAAGAAATAAGAGTAGGGATAAATGATCCACAGATTAAATATAGTTTAAAGATTCCTATTAATAAATTTAAAGATATCGATTTAATTGATTTAAAAATGGTTATTAATTTAATTATGAATATCAATTTTGGAGCAACAAGTGATTTTCGTGAAGAATTAATTAGTAAAGGCTTAATTACTAGTACAAGTTATTATGTTGATAAGTATGATGAATATATAGTAATTACTATTAATGCTAGTACTAATTATTCTAAAGAGGTTATTAAAAGAATTCAAGAAAAATTAGAAAATCTAAATATAACTGATGAGGATTTAACAAGAAAGAAAAATGCTACAATAGCAACAATGATACTTGATTATGAAGATATTGAAGGTGTTAATTCAAAAATACAAAGTGATATAATTAATAATGGTAAAATAATTACTGATTTAAAGGCACGAGTTAGTAATTTAGATAAAGAAACTTTAGAGGGTGTTATGAAATATATCAATAATGATAATGTTGCAGTTAATGTATTTTTGCCAAAAGAAAACCAAGAAGGTTAATTCTTGGTTTTTATCTGTTGTAAAATTCAACGATTAATTGTTCATTGATTTCTGAATTAAGTTCGCTTCTTTCAGGAACTCTTACATACTTACCTGATAATTTTTTCTTATCCATTTCTAAGTAAGCAGGAACTGTAGCGTTTTGTTCAATTGCATCAATTATAGCAGGATGGTTTAAAGAATTTTCTTTAACAGAAATGATATCTCCAACTTTTGTAGTATATGAAGGGATATCTACTTTTTTACCATTTACTAAAATATGACCATGATTAACAATTTGTCTAGCACTTCTTCTTGTTCTTGCCATTCCTAGGCGATAAACCATATTATCAAGTCTTGATTCAAGTAAGATTAATAAATTTTCCCCAGCTTTACCTTTCATCTTAGAAGCTTTATCAAAAGTCTTTCTAAATTGTTTTTCGTTTAAGCCATAAAGGATTCTTACTTTTTGTTTTTCTTGCATTTGAATACCATATTCACTTAATTTACGACGATGGTCTTTACCATGTTGTCCTGGTGCATAAGGTCTTCTAGCTAAATCTTTACCATTTTCAAGTGTTGAAAAACCTAATCTTCTTGACTTTTTATTAGCTGGTCCAGTATATCTTGCCATAACTACTCCTTTCTAATATATTTTTTTGCAAAAGTATTTATGAATTGTACCAATATTATAGGGAGTTTAAATTAATTTTTCTAGGGCAGTCCTAGATACTTTATTCCAAACGGTTTAAACACATTATAATTTAGTACAACACTGCCTAAATAAACTTGCGAATATATTATATAATAAATATATGTTTAATGTCAAACATTTTCCGTAATTTATTCAACTGTAACTGATTTTGCTAAATTTCTTGGTTTATCGATATCACAGTTATTATTTTTAGCAACTTTATAAGCTAGTAGTTGCAGTGGTATAATTGTTAAAATACTTTCAAGTATTGGGTGTACTTCTGGTATTTTAATAAATTCATCATAAAACTTATCTTCGGGATCTATGAAACTTTCATAAATAACATAAGCCCCACGAGCTTTAGTCTCTTTAATATTACTTATAGTTTTATCAACTAAATTTTTATTAGTGGCTATTGCAATAACTGGAGTACTAGCTTCAATTAAAGAAATTGTACCATGTTTAAGTTCTCCTGCTTGGTAGGCAACACTATTAATATAAGATATTTCTTTTAGTTTTAATGAGCCTTCAAGAGAGTTGGCATAATCTAGACCCCTACCAATAAAGAATATTTGTTTATTTTTACTGATTTTATCAGCAATATTATAATATTCTTGATAATTATTTATTTCTTCTTTAATTAATTTAGGCATTTTTTGGATATCTTTAAAAATACTAACTAATTCATCTTTGTTAATAGTTTTATTAATATATCCTAAATACAAAGTTATTAAGCTAAATACTGTAAGTTGTGATAAATAAGCTTTGGTTGTTGCAACAGAAACTTCAATGCCTGCTTTAGTATATATACAAAAGTCGGCTTCACGAGCAACACTACTTTCAAAGACATTTACTATTGCCAATGTTTTAATGCCATCACTTTTAGCTTTTCTTAAGGCCGCGAGGGTATCAGCAGTTTCACCAGATTGCGATACTAGTATTACTAAAGTATCTTTGTCATAGAAATTTTTTTGATAACGATATTCACTAGCAACTTCAGTATATACTGGGATATTTGCATATTCTTCAATTAGGTGTTTTGCTATAACTCCCGTGTGATATGCAGAACCACAAGCAACTATATCAATCTTTTTGAAATTTTTTAAGAAGCCAAAATTCTTTTCTAATGAGTCTATGGTGCCATCAAAATAACTACCAATTGTATCCTTAAACACTTTATCTTGTTCATTTATTTCTTTTAACATAAAGTGTTCATAACCATTTTTTTCGGCCGTTTTTTTAGAACCAGTAAAGGTTAGAGTTTCTTTATTTATTATATTTAAATTGGCATCATAAATGGTTATGTTATCTTTAGTAATTTTAGCCATATCAGTATCATCTAATAACATGTATTTATTGGTATATTTTAGTATTGCTGGTACATCTGATGCCAAAAAGCTACCAGATTTACTTTTAGCAATAATTAAAGGTGATGAATTTTTAAGAGCATATAAAGCATTAGAATCATCACGACAAATTATACCTAAAGCAAAAGATCCTTTCAAAATTTTAGATACTTTGTTAATAGTTTTTATTATATCTTGTTCATCTTTGTAATAATAATCAAGTAGGGCTGGTATTACTTCAGTATCAGTTTCACTTTTAAAAGTATATCCCCGCATTTTTAACTCTTCTTTTAAAGTAGAGTAGTTTTCAATTATACCATTATGGACAACCGTAAACTTACCAACAGAATGGGGATGAGCATTAGTAATGCTCGCCTTACCATGGGTTGCCCAACGGGTATGGCCGATAGCTACATTCGTATCAGCATTAA